>ERZ791801.48-NODE-48-length-151136-cov-9.688008_pt1 | contig 151136 bp, 116 predicted proteins | sample MGYA00510309_ERZ791801 | MGnify/ENA primary metagenome ERZ791801 (study PRJEB30046, sample SAMN00791979) | human gut metagenome | study: EMG produced TPA metagenomics assembly of the A metagenome-wide association study of gut microbiota in type 2...
TTGGCAAGATTGCAGCCTTTTTTCTTGGGGACTTTTTTTACAGCCCCTTTTTTTTACGTCTAAGATTTTTGAAAAATTCCGTCAGTGTATCTGCACACCGCTCTTGCAGTATACCGCCTGTGCAAAGAGGTCTGTGATTATAGGGTAGCTCAAAAAGATTTACCACCGACCCGCAAGAACCAGCCTTTTTGTCATACGCACCGAAAACCACACGCTCAATACGGGAATTTATTATCGCACCCGTACACATAGGACAAGGTTCGAGAGTAACAAAAAGCTCACAACCCATAAGCCGCCAACCCCCAAGATTGCGACTTGCTTCCTCAACAGCAACAAGTTCTGCATGAGTCAAAGGGGAACGCCCATACTCACGACGATTGAATCCCCTGCCGATTATTTCACCGCTGGAACGCTTCACAACTATCGCACCCACAGGTACTTCCCCCTGCTCTGCGGCAATTTCCGCAAGCTCCAACGCTTTTTTCATGTAAAGCTCATCTCTCGTCATATTATCCTCGCACACACAAACATGGTCACAAGAATTGCGGCTATCCACACTGCGATCGAGTTAGTTGCAATGAAAGATTTAACTCGCTTTGACATCGTCATAAAAGAATTATCATTTTCAATGTTGAATGTCCAGTCACCAAAGCTTGTAAGCTTCGAGTACATCACAAGTGATACACCAACGATCACTGTACAGATTATGACTTCTGCTATTTTGGCATAAGGAAGATCATAGAGAACAATGTAACTTAATACAAAATTCGTGATGTGGGCGCAAATACTCATAGAAATTGCAGTAAAAACCGAGCCTGTTCGTATAGTAAAAAGTCCGAGAACCGCAGTACAGCATACAACAAAAGGCAGATATGTAATATCATAGTAGCATAAACCGTTCACAACAGCAGTGATCATAATAGCGAAGGTGTCGCCAAATTGACGAAAAGTCTGCAAAAAAACTCCTCGAAATACTATCTCTTGCATTATAGGAACAATAATTGCAAAGAAAGCAAAAGAAACAAGAGCTACAACAGGATCTTCAGAGAATACAAAAATAGAATATATCCCGTCTAAATGCACAGCTGAAAACAGCAGACTAAGGATATATTGTCCAACCCTGCCCACAACGATTATGACCATCATAATTACCACAGCAGTTCCACGCATTTTTTCGTAGCCCTTTGAATTTGCAAAAACGACTTTATTAGGGATCTTAGTAACGATCTTAAAAATAAGACCAGGCACAACAAACTTTGCGGCAAACAACAGACCTAAAATAAAAGTCATTCCAACATCATATCTGCCATATCCACCATCTGTTTGAGAAAAATACACAAATGTACCAGTTGTATCCGGTGCGTATTTATTCACTATAAAATAGTTAAGAAAATCAATAGCAAGCATTACCACAAGACAAATGCCCAACAAACTACAGCATTTTAGCATAGAGATCCTCTCTGCTACCTCTGCCTTATGAGGCACAAAACCCTCGCCATCAATGTATGAGTGTTCTCTTGTATCATGTATAAACTGGAATCCAAAAGAATTCTGAGGATTTGAACGCCACTTTGCAAACGACTTCTTATAATCATCACTCTGATTTTGATAAGTGGTATCCTGGGCAACGTCAATCATATAATCTTTAGTATTTGTATCGTTCAAATTCTCACCCCCGATATACTAATTATAGCATATCACCGTACTTTTTTAAAGCATACAAATATCATTTAACTCATTATTCATAATATTTTAAGACAAAAAAAGATCGGATACATATTAGTACCCGATCTTTATATAGCGAACTAAAAATTAGTCTCTAACAGCTGTAACGACGCCAGAACCTACTGTTCTACCACCCTCACGGATAGCGAAACGAAGTCCCTCTTCGATAGCGATTGGAGTGATAAGCTCAACATCCATCTCTACGTTATCGCCAGGCATGCACATTTCCTTGTCAGCAGGAAGTGTGATAACGCCTGTAACGTCAGTTGTTCTGAAATAGAACTGTGGTCTGTAGTTGTTGAAGAATGGAGTATGACGGCCGCCCTCTTCCTTCTTCAGAACGTAAACCTGACCTGAGAACTTTGTGTATGGGTGAATGGAACCTGGCTTACAAAGAACCTGGCCTCTCTGAATGTCAGATCTCTGGATACCACGGAGAAGAGCACCGATGTTATCGCCTGCCTCAGCGTAGTCAAGGATCTTTCTAAACATCTCGATACCTGTTACAACAGTCTTTGGTCTCTCAGTTGAAAGTCCGAGGATCTCAACTTCGTCACCAGTCTTGAGCTGACCTCTTTCAACTCTACCAGTAGCAACTGTACCACGGCCTGTGATTGTGAATACGTCCTCAACAGGCATCAGGAATGGGAGATCAGACTTTCTGTCTGGTGTTGGGATAAATGTGTCAACAGCGTCCATAAGGTCAAGGATTGGCTTGTAAGCTGGATCTGAAAGATCGTCTGGAGCTTCAAGAGCTGCAAGAGCTGAACCCTTGATGATTGGAGTCTCGTCGCCAGGGAAATCGTACTTGTCGAGGAGCTCTCTGATATCCATCTCAACGAGGTCGAGAAGCTCTTCATCGTCAACCTGGTCAGCCTTGTTCATGAAAACAACGATAGCTGGAACGCCTACCTGTCTAGCAAGGAGAAGGTGCTCTCTTGTCTGAGCCATAGGACCATCAGAAGCAGCAACTACGAGGATAGCGCCGTCCATCTGAGCAGCACCAGTGATCATGTTCTTTACATAGTCAGCGTGGCCTGGGCAGTCAACGTGAGCATAGTGACGGTTCTTTGTCTCATACTCAACGTGAGCTGTGTTGATTGTAATTCCTCTCTCTCTCTCCTCTGGAGCTGAGTCGATGTTGTTGTAATCCTTCTTCTCAGCAAGACCTTCTAGAGCAAGAGTCTTTGTGATAGCAGCAGTAAGAGTTGTCTTACCGTGGTCAACGTGACCGATTGTACCAATGTTAACGTGTGGTTTGGTTCTTTCGAAATGTGCCTTTGCCATAGGAATTTTCCTCCTTAAAATTTAATAGTTTCCGATTTAACATACCGTAGTATAATTATATCAAATAAAATGCAAATTTGCAATAGAAAAAGCAGAAAATTTTCCGCAAATTTATTAGTCCTTGTTTCTTGAAGCCATGATCTTCTCAGAGATAGACTTTGGTACCTGAATGTAGCTGTCAGGCTCCATTGTGTACTGTCCACGGCCCTGTGTCTTAGAACGCAGGTCATTTGAGTAACCAAACATTTCAGACAGTGGAACGAGAGCGTCTACCTGAACAGCACCAGTTCTCTGCTCCTGACCGAGGATCTGTCCACGACGGGAGTTGAGGTCGCCTATAACTGTTCCGAGATAATCATCAGGAGCGATAACGCAAACCTTCATGATAGGCTCAAGAATGATTGGTGAAGCCTTTCTCATAGCCTCCTTGAACGCCATAGAACCGGCGATCTTAAATGCCATTTCAGAAGAGTCGACTTCGTGATAAGATCCATCGTACAGCTCAACCTTAACGTCAACTACCTGGAAGCCAGCGAGAACACCGTTCTCCATAGCGCCCCTGATACCTGCGTCAACTGCAGGAATGTATTCCTTAGGAATAGCACCGCCGACAACCTTGTTGATGAACTCATAGCCCTTACCGGACTCGTTTGGCTCAACGTTGATCTTAACGTGACCGTACTGACCCTTACCACCTGACTGCTTAGCGTACTTGTAATCAACGCTTGCAGGAGCAGTGATTGTTTCCTTATATGAAACCTGAGGAGCACCGACATTTGCCTCTACCTTGAACTCACGGAGAAGTCTGTCTACGATGATCTCAAGGTGCAGCTCGCCCATTCCGGCGATAATTGTCTGACCTGTTTCCTCAGAAGTATAAGTTCTGAATGTTGGGTCCTCTTCAGCAAGCTTTGCAAGAGCGATACCCATCTTTTCCTGACCTGCCTTAGTCTTAGGCTCAATAGCGAGCTGGATAACAGGCTCAGGGAATTCCATTGACTCAAGAAGTACAGGGTGCTCTTCATCACAAAGAGTGTCACCTGTTGTTGTGTTCTTCAGACCGATAGCGGCACCGATATCACCAGCGTAGATAGTATCGATATCCTTTCTAGCGTTAGAGTGCATCTGAACGATTCTTCCGATTCTCTCGTCCTTATCCTTAGTGGAGTTATAAACTGTAGAACCAGCTGTCAGAACACCTGAATAAACTCTGAAGTAGCAGAGCTTACCAACGAATGGGTCTGTAGCGATCTTGAATGCGAGAGCAGCGAATGGCTGATCGTCGCCTGAAATTCTCTCAACTTCCTCACCTGTATTTACGTCAGTACCCTTGATGTGTGGTACGTCGATAGGTGAAGGCATATAATCTACAATAGCGTCAAGAAGCTTCTGAACGCCCTTGTTTCTGTATGAAGTTCCGCAGGTAACAGGTACCATTGTGTTAGCGATAGTACTCTTTCTGATTACCTTCTTCATCTCGTCGATAGTGATCTCTTCGTCTGCGAAATACTTCTCAGCGAGATCGTCATCAACTTCTGCAAGATGCTCGATAAGGTCAGCGTGATACTGTTCAGCCTTTTCCTTGAGATCCTCAGGGATCTCTTCCTGACGGATATCCTTTCCAAGGTCATCATAGTATACATAAGCCTTCATTTCGAGCAGGTCGATGATACCCTTGAAGTCGTCCTCAGCACCGATAGGAAGCTGGATAGGAACGGCATTACAATGAAGTCTTTCATGGAGCATATTCAAAACGTTGTAGAAGTTTGCACCCATGATATCCATCTTATTGACATATACCATTCTTGGTACCTGATAGTTATCAGCCTGTCTCCAAACTGTTTCAGTCTGAGGCTCAACACCACCCTTAGCACAAAGAACTGTTACAGAACCGTCGAGTACACGAAGTGAACGCTCAACCTCAACTGTAAAGTCAACGTGGCCCGGAGTATCTATAATGTTAAGTCTGTGACCCTTCCAGTAGCAAGTAGTAGCAGCAGAAGTAATTGTGATACCTCTCTCCTTCTCCTGTGCCATCCAGTCCATTGTAGATGCACCGTCGTGTGTTTCACCGATCTTATAGTTTACACCGGTATAAAACAGGATACGCTCTGTAGTAGTAGTCTTGCCGGCGTCGATGTGTGCCATGATACCGATATTACGGTAATCCTGCAATTTACATTCTCTTGCCATATATATCCTCCTTTATACCTCTTACCATCTGTAATGAGCAAAAGCCTTGTTAGCTTCAGCCATCTTATGAGTTTCGTCACGCTTCTTGCATGAGCCGCCAACGCCGTTAAGAGCGTCAAGGATCTCAGCTGCGAGTCTCTCTCTCATTGTGTCCTCGTTTCTCTCACGAGAATACTTTGTTATCCATCTCAGACCAAGTGTCTGTCTTCTGTCAGGACGAACCTCCATTGGTACCTGGTAAGTCGCACCGCCTACACGGCGAGCCTTGACCTCCAGCTCAGGCATGATGTTATCCATAGCCTCCTGGAATACTTCAAGAGCAGGTCTGCCTGTCTTTTCTTCGACAATTTCAAATGCTCCGTAAACGATCTTCTGGGCAACACCCTTCTTACCGTCAAGCATGATGTTGTTTACAAGACGTGTAACAAGCTTAGAATTGTATACTGGATCCTGAAGCACGTCTCTCTTTGTAACTCTACCTCTTCTTGGCACTTTAATTCCCTCCTTCACAAATAATGAATTCACAGGTACTCGCTCTGTAACCACGGCGCACAGCCGTTTTACAGCCCCGTCAGTTCCTTGTAGAGTCAACTAATATATATTAATCACTCCACATAAACTGTGGTCTTCGCAATATGCGACAATGAGTTATTACCTTGTTACTAAAATGAGCTTTTCAGTTTTTGATTACTTGGCTGCTCCTGCCTTTGGTCTCTTAGCACCGTACTTGGATCTCGCCTGCATTCTCTTAGCAACGCCCTGAGCGTCGAGAGTGCCTCTGATGATGTGATATCTTACACCAGGGAGGTCCTTAACACGTCCGCCTCTGATAAGAACAACGGAGTGCTCCTGAAGATTGTGTCCGATACCAGGGATATAAGCTGTAACTTCGTTTCCGTTTGTGAGCTTAACTCTGGCAACCTTTCTCATAGCTGAGTTTGGCTTCTTAGGTGTAGCAGTTCTTACTACTGTGCAAACACCACGCTTCTGTGGGCAGCTCTGATCGATAACTACCTTCTTCTTTGAGTTGAAACCCTTCTGAAGAGCAGGAGCTGTAGACTTGTCTGCAAGGACATTTCTTCCTTTTCTTACTAACTGGTTAAAGGTTGGCATATTTTCTCTCCTTTCATAGATTTGATACTATACGCTGATATACAATACATCAGCATACCTTGATATTATACACTATTCTCCGTCTCTTGTCAAGCACTTTTTCTTGACTTTTTTAACTTTTTGAAAATTTCAGTTAAATTTTCTGTCAAAAGCTATAAAAAGCACAGGGCAGCGGCTTTTCACGCCCTGCCCTGCAAATTATTTCTCATCCCGCTTTGCTGTCTGTATCTAAAATTTCTCCTTTATCCGCCACTTCGACCTCTGTCTCGCTGAATCTATGATAAGTTATAACACAATCGCTGTCGTCAGTCTTGTCCGAATAGGTTATATCGTTTTGTACTTCATTGATATAAAGTTTCAGATCATCACTAAAATAGGTGTTTGCACCCGTTGCGAATTTAATTGCAACGAGCCATTCATTTTCATCAAAGAAGTAATTTCTGTTGTTCTTTACCGTCGCACTTTGGGAACCGTACCATTCATTTTTAGTATCGTCCTGCTCCACAATATCCTTATAATTGGAAGTTATACTGAAATATCTTCCGTCCACCTTGATAATTATGCCTTCTTTTGACCCTCCTGCTGTAGAAACGTTTATGGCTTTACCCTTTTGAATTGGTGTTATTATCAGCGGATAGATAATATCCCTTTCGTAATTGTCAGCATCATAATTGATATGCTTAACAGAATTTACCAACGTATCAATTTTAAATCCCCAGTCCTTTTCAACAGGATTTAGCACAATGCTGAAGTCGTCAGCTTGCAGTATCATATCTTCGTACATATGCTGCACGCTGTCAAGCACAAGCTTATCAAGCTTTTCAATACCGGTGTCTTTTGTGGTATCGATATCATAAGCATAGGCTATTGATGATCTCAGTGAATAATAGAAGTCTGTTCCAAAGCTGTCGCCACCGACCGTTTCGTCAAGACCTGTTGCGATCTCATCCGAGTTCCAATTACTCAGATTATCGCAGTTTGTGCCGACTGCGATTTTTTCGCCCACTTTCAGTTCGTCAATATAAGCAAACTTCCCTGTGGTAACATTTTTCGCTCTGAAATCAAGTTTAAACGCAGCGTAAGAGTGGTATTTCAGGTATTCATATTCATTCACAGTAACATAGTCGATCAATTCGCCCTTTTTAACAGTGTATTTCTCAACATACATTTTGTCGACCAAAAGATATCCCGTTCCGTCATTGCTTGCACCTGCAAAAATTCCCACCGCTGTTATTTCTTTGTCTTTAACGATCTGCTTAAGCGCATCTCCTGCCCTTATCAAATCGCCTGAATTATCCGAGTTGTCTGTTGTAAGTTCTGTGCTATCAATGGTACTCGAGCTATCAGCACCAGACAGTTTAGCCGTATCCACCTTGAACTCATCGCCACTGCGATAAAGGGTCAGCGCACCGCCCACCACCAGAAGCAAAGCCGCAAGCACCGCACCTGCAAGCTGAAAGCCTGTAAGTTTTGTTTTATTTTTCTCTGTAGGCTTGTCATACATAAGCACACTCTCCTTCCAATCCGAAGGAGTTTTAATGCAGTAAAAAGCGTTTATTTTTTTCATTTTCTGCTCCTTTCTGTGATATTATCATTGCAAACTATAATGTTATGTCTAAAATGCCAGCCCCTACTTAATGTTTTTTACCTCTTTTGTAGGGGACGGCGTCCTCGAAGTCCCGATACTTTATGTCTTTATTGACATTCATATAGTTCACAACATTATCATATCCTTCAGTTGTTCTCTTCCACGTTTGAGATGTGTTTTTATCGTGTTTTCCTTGATATTTGTCAGCTCAGCTATCTCCTGCACTGACAGCTCCTCAAAGTAATAAAGATAAATACTATCCCGATATTTCGGGGGAAGTCTGAAAATAAGGTCAAGTATCTCTATGTCGCTGCCGTCCTTTGAGAAAGACGTTATGCTGTTCAGATCGACTGTGTTTTTCCTCAAACGATACCGCAAAACACTCCGGCATTCGTTGAGAGCCACTCTGATGAGCCACGCTTTCGGGTTTGGCAGACTGCCTTTTTTCATCTGCTTGAAAAGCTTGAAGAACACGTTCTGATAGCAGTCCTCAGCGTCGGAAAAATTTCCCGTGTGCACCACGCAAAGCCTTGTTACCATATCCGAATACTCCTCTACAAGTTGACGGTATTCGCTTTCGGTCATATTCTTCATGCTTTCACTTCCCTTCATATACTAAAACGCCGTGGCAGGCAAAAAGGTTTCATACAAAGTAAAAAAAATCAGCCCGCATGAATGAACCATGCAGGCTGATATAAAAGTCATTAGTACAACGGTGTTTCTGCGGTGTTATGGTTAGCCGCACTCTCATTCTTGACCACCTGAACGTTGTTGTAAACGTCCATACCGGTGCCGGCAGGAATGAGCTTACCGATAATAACATTTTCCTTAAGACCCATGAGCTTATCGGTCTTGCCTCTGATAGCTGCGTCTGTAAGAGCCTTAGTTGTCTCCTGGAATGAAGCAGCCGACAGGAATGAATCCGAGTAGCTTGAAGCCTTTGTGATACCCTGAAGAACAGGAACAGTTGTGATAAGTCTTGCGTTCTCGTCGCCGGCGTCGATCTGAGCCTGTATCTCCTCGTTGAGTCTTGCGACCTCTCCTCTGTCGATAAGTGAACCAGGGAGCAGATAGCTTGAACCGGAGTCGTCGATCTTGACCTTTCTCATCATCTGACGAACGATAACTTCGATGTGCTTATCGTTGATATCAACACCCTGCAGACGGTAAACCTTCTGAACTTCGGTGATGATGTAGTTCTGAACAGCCTTAGGACCATTAACTGCAAGGATATCAGCTGGGTTGATAGAACCCTCTGTGAGTGGCTCACCGGCTGTAACAGCCTGTCCCTCACGAACTCTTATCTTGTAGCCGTATGGAATTGCATAAGACTCCTGCTCAGGATTTTCAGTGTCCTCACTTGTAACAGTGATCTGCTTGGTCTTCTTGACCTCCTCGATCCTAACTACGCCGTCGATCCTTGTGATGATAGCAGCACCCTTTGGACGTCTGCTCTCAAACAATTCCTCGACTCTAGGAAGACCCTGTGTGATATCTTCCGCAGAAGCGATACCACCTGTGTGGAAGGTTCTCATTGTAAGCTGTGTACCAGGCTCACCGATAGACTGAGCGGAGATTACGCCGACAGCCTCACCGACCTGAACGATATTTCCGTTTGCAAGGTTAGCGCCGTAGCACTTAGCGCAAACGCCGTGCTTAGCCTGACACTGAAGAACCGATCTGATAGAGATAGAATCCTTGCCCTCAGCTTCGAGTGCAGCAACTATTCTTTCAGCGTCATGAACGTTTATGAGCTTGTTTCTTGAGCATATCATCTCGCCTGTCTTAGGATCCTTGAGGTCCTCAACAAGGTATCTGCCCACAAGTCTCTCGCTGAGAGGCTCGATCATTTCGTTTCCGTTCTTTATGTCGAATATCTCGATACCAACGTGAGTACCGCAATCCTCCTGACGAATGATAACGTCCTGAGAAACGTCAACAAGACGTCTTGTAAGGTAACCTGAGTCAGCAGTACGCAGAGCTGTATCGGCAAGTCCCTTTCTCGCACCTCTGGAAGAAATGAAGTATTCCAGAATGTTAAGACCCTCACGGTAGTTAGCTCTGATAGGCATCTCGATAGTTGAACCTGATGTGTTGGCGATAAGTCCACGCATACCTGCCAGCTGTCTGATCTGGTTGATAGAACCACGGGCACCTGAGTCAGCCATCATGTTGATCGGGTTGTATGGGTCAAGGTTAGCTTTCAGAGCCTCTGTAACTTCGTCTGTAGCGTTGTTCCAGATCTCGATGAACTTCTTTGACTTCTCTTCTCTTGAAATATAACCTCTCTTATACTGCTTGTCTATCTTGTCAACAAGTCCGTCAGCCTTTGCAAGGATATCCTTCTTAGCCTCAGGGATAGATGCGTCGCAAACAGCAACTGTGATAGCAGACTTTGTAGAATACTTATAACCAAGGCTCTTGATGTTGTCGAGAACTTCGGAAGTAGTAGTCGTACCATGTTTCTGTATACATTTATCAATGATATCAGAAAGCTGCTTCTTCTTTACAAGGAAGCTTATCTCAAGATCAAACTGCTTTTCTGAATTTGTTCTGTCAACAAAGCCAAGGTTCTGAGGAATGATAGAGTTGAAGATAAGTCTTCCGACTGTAGCGTCTATCACCTTTGATACCTGCTTGTCGCCTATCTGCTTGGTTATCCTTACCTTGATAGCAGCATGAAGTGAAACGATGTGCTGATCGTAAGCCATAAGAGCCTCGTTCACATCTCTGAACACCTTGCCCTCGCCAGGCTCGCCGTCCTTCTTCAGTGTCAGGTAGTAAGAACCAAGTATCATATCCTGTGTAGGAACTGCAACAGGGCGTCCGTCTGAAGGCTTCAACAGGTTGTTGGCAGCCAGCATAAGGAATCTTGCCTCAGCCTGAGCCTCTGCTGAGATCGGCAGGTGAACAGCCATCTGGTCGCCGTCGAAGTCAGCGTTGAACGCTGTACAAACCAGTGGGTGAAGCTTGATAGCTCTGCCCTCTACAAGGATAGGCTCGAATGCCTGAATACCAAGTCTGTGAAGTGTAGGCGCACGGTTGAGCATTACAGGGTGACCCTGAATAACGTTTTCAAGTGCGTCCCAAACCTCTGGCTCAGCTCTGTCTACCTTTTTCCTTGCAGACTTGATGTTGATAGTAGGGTTGGTGTCAACAAGTCTTTTCATAACGAAAGGCTTGAACAGCTCAAGAGCCATTTCCTTTGGCAGACCGCACTGATACATCTTAAGCTCAGGGCCTACGACGATAACAGAACGTCCTGAATAGTCAACACGCTTACCAAGAAGGTTCTGTCTGAAACGTCCCTGCTTACCTTTGAGCATATCTGAAAGTGACTTGTATGCTCTGTTGTTAGGACCTGTAACAGGTCTGCCGTGTCTGCCGTTGTCGATAAGTGCGTCAACAGCTTCCTGAAGCATTCTCTTTTCGTTTCTAACGATGATGTCAGGTGCTTCAAGCTCCAGCATTTTCTTAAGACGGTTATTTCTGTTGATAACACGTCTGTAAAGGTCATTAAGGTCGCTAGTTGCGTATCTTCCGCCGTCCAGCAGTACCATAGGTCTGATATCAGGTGGTATAACAGGTATAGCCTCCAGTATCATCCACTCAGGTCTGTTGCCTGATGTTCTGAAAGCCTCAACGATCTCCAGTCTTTTCAGAAGCTTGATACGCTTCTGACCTGCAGGAAGATCCTTAAGCTCAGTTTTAAGCTCTTCTGAAAGCTTATCGAGGTCGATCTCTTCAAGAAGCTCCTTGATAGCCTCAGCGCCCATGCCGGCTCTGAACTCGTCCTCGTCATACTTTTCCTGCATTTCGCTATAATCCTTTTCAGTAAGGAGCTGACCCTTGATAAGCTCAGTGTTACCCGGATCTATAACGATGTATTTTGTGAAGTAAAGAACTTCTTCAAGTCTTTTCTGTGATATTTCAAGCATCTGTCCTATTCTTGACGGAGTTCCCTTGAAATACCAAATGTGAGAAACAGGTGCAGCAAGCTCAATGTGACCCATTCTCTCTCTACGAACCTTGGCTCTTGTTACCTCAACGCCGCAACGCTCGCAGACTTTGCCTTTAAAGCGAATTTTCTTATATTTACCGCAGTGACACTCCCAGTCCTTTGAAGGTCCGAATATCTTTTCGCAGAACAATCCGTCCTTTTCCGGCTTCTGAGTACGATAGTTTATTGTTTCAGGTCTGGTAACAACGCCGTAAGACCACTCACGGATCTTCTGAGGCGAAGCAAGACCGATCTTGATTGATGCAAACTCATTGAATTCCAACAGCAGTACCCTCTTCCTGTTTAGTTTGAAGCACGGCAACAGCCGACTTCTATATGAAACGGTCGCAAGGGCGGAGCCTTCCGCCCTTTGACCTCAGCTTATTTAGTTACTGTGCAAAATTATTCACCGTCATTAAGGAACAGATCAGACTCGTCGGAAGCTGCGCTGCCCTCCAGTTCGGAAGTGCCGTTCTCGTCTTCAGCCATGAAGCCCTCGTCGAGATCGCCCTCGTCAACGCCGAAATCGATATGATCTTCGATAGCAGGCTGTGGAACAAGCTCCTCGTCTTCGTCAAACGACTGCTTAAGATCTATTTCCTCGTTATTGATGTTGAGTACCTTGAGATCCAGACCAAGTGACTGAAGCTCCTTAACAAGTACCTTGAACGCCTCAGGAACACCAGGCTTAGGAACATTCTGTCCCTTAACGATAGCCTCGTATGTCTTGACTCTTCCCACAGTATCGTCAGACTTAACTGTAAGGATCTCCTGAAGTGTGTAAGCAGCACCGTAAGCTTCGAGCGCCCAAACTTCCATTTCTCCGAATCTCTGACCACCGAACTGAGCCTTACCGCCGAGTGGCTGCTGTGTTACCAGTGAGTAAGGACCAACTGAACGTGCGTGTATCTTATCGTCTACGAGGTGGTGGAGCTTCAGGTAGTACATATAACCGACTGTAACTCTGTTATCGAACTTTTCGCCTGTTCTTCCGTCATAAACAGTGAACTTGCCGTCCTCGCTCATGCTCAGTGCGTTAGGGTTGATGACCTCGTCCATTGTGTGGAGAGTGAACTCATCATCCTTATGCTCCAGATAATTCTGCTGAGCCATTTTGAAGCATTCTCTGATGTCTGCCTCGTGAGCACCGTCGAATACAGGGGTCATTATCTTCCAGCCAAGAGCCTTTGCCGCCATACCAAGATGAACTTCAAGCACCTGACCGATGTTCATACGAGAAGGTACGCCCAATGGGTTAAGACAGATATCGAGCGGAGTACCGTCCTCAAGGAATGGCATATCCTCCTGTGGGAGTATTCTTGAAACGACACCCTTGTTACCGTGACGACCCGCCATCTTATCGCCCACAGAGATCTTTCTCTTCTGTGCGATATAGCATCTGACGAGCATATTTACTCCAGGAGAAAGCTCGTCGCAGTTCTCTCTTGTGAATATCTTAACGTCAATGATAGTACCGGCCTCGCCGTGAGGTACCTTAAGAGAATTATCTCTAACTTCTCTAGCCTTTTCGCCGAAGATAGCTCTCAGAAGTCTTTCTTCTGCTGTCAGCTCAGTTTCACCCTTAGGTGTTACCTTACCAACAAGTATATCTCCCGAGCGAACCTCTGCGCCTATTCTGATGATACCGTTCTCGTCCAGATCCTTAAGAGCGTCCTCACCAACGTTAGGGATATCTCTTGTGATCTCCTCAGGTCCAAGCTTTGTATCTCTGGCTTCTGTCTCATACTCTTCAATATGGATTGAAGTGTACTTATCCTGCTTTACAAGGTTTTCGTTCAGAAGAACGGCGTCCTCGTAGTTGTAACCTTCCCAAGTCATGAAGCCGATAAGAGCGTTCTTACCAAGTGAAAGCTCGCCGTTTGAAGTAGCAGGGCCGTCGCCGATTATCTGATTAGCTTCAATTCTCTCGCCCTTGTTGACGATAGGTCTCTGGTTTGTGCAAGTACCTGCGTTTGAACGCTTGAACTTAGTCAGCTCATAAGTTCTGAGCATACCGCTGTCCTCACGGATAACGATCTTGTCAGCGTCAACGCTCTCAACAACACCTGCGTTCTTAGAAACAACAGCAACGCCTGAATCAAGACAAGCCTTGTACTCCATACCAGTACCAACGATAGGAGACTCAGTCTTGAGCAGCGGCACAGCCTGTCTCTGCATGTTTGAACCCATGAGCGCACGGTTAGCGTCATCGTTCTCAAGGAACGGGATACAAGCAGTAGCCACAGAAACTACCATTTTAGGCGAAACGTCCATGAAGTCGATCTTCTCTCTCTCTATCTCGAGGATCTGATCTCTGTATCTGCCGTTTACCTTAGGTCTGGCAAACTTGTTGTCCTCAGTAAGAGGCTCGTTTGCCTGAGCGACCATATAATTATCTTCAACGTCAGCCGTCATATAAACAACTTCGTCAGTTACAACGCCTGTTTCCTTGTCAACACGTCTGTAAGGAGCTTCGATAAAGCCGTACTCGTTTATCCTTGCGAAAGAAGCAAGATAAGAGATAAGTCCGATGTTAGGACCTTCAGGTGTCTCGATAGGACACATTCTGCCGTAGTGAGTATAGTGAACGTCACGGACCTCAAATCCGGCACGGTCTCTTGAAAGACCGCCAGGGCCGAGGGCTGAAAGTCTTCTCTTATGAGTAAGCTCAGCCAGAGGGTTGTTCTGATCCATGAACTGTGACAGTGGAGAAGAACCGAAGAACTCTCTGATAGCCGCAGTGATAGGTCTTATATTGATAAGAGCTGTAGGAGTAACGACCTCAGTGCCCTGTGACTGAATGTTCATTCTCTCACGGATAACTCTTTCCATTCTTGTGAAACCGATCCTGAACTGGTTCTGAAGAAGCTCGCCTACTGAACGGATTCTTCTGTTGCCAAGATGGTCGATATCGTCAACAGTACCAACGCCTTCGCAAAGGTTGAGGAAGTAAGAGACCGTAGCGATAATATCATCGATAGTGATGTGCTTTGGAACGAGGTCGTCAGCCTTAAGTTTGATGTTCTCCTTAAGCTCTTCCTCATTCTCAGAATCCTCAAGAATTTCCTTGAGAGCCTTGAAAGATACCTTTTCGTTGATGCCAAGCTCAGTGCAGTCAAAATCAACATAAGCGTTGATGTCTACCATGCCGTTGCCTATGATCTTAACTTCGCACTCTTCAAGCTTTGTAACAGCCTCGCCTGTTGCGGAAGTAAGATGCTCCTTGACCTCAACGTCAACGTAAGCCTCCATAACACCTGCGGTCTCGATCTCCATAGCCTTATCAAAGCTGATAAGATCGCCAGCCTCAGCCATTACCTCGCCTGTCATAGGATTTACAACAGGTCTTGAAAGTCTGTGGCCTGAAAGTCTTGAACCAACGCCAAGCTTCTTGTTGTACTTATATCTGCCGAATCTTGAAAGATCATATCTCTTAGCGTCAAAGAACAGGTTGTTCAGATGAGTAACAGCAGAATCTACTGTAGGAGGCTCGCCCGGACGGAGCTTCTTGTAAACTTCAAGAAGAGCTTCCTCTCTGTTAGCAGTCTGATCCTTCTGCATGATAGTCTGAGTAAGTCTTTCATCAGGACCGAAAACTTCCTCGATCTCCTCGTTAGTACCAATACCGAGCGATCTCAGGAAAGTAGTAAGAGGTATCTTTCTGTTTTTATCTATTCTGACATAAACCACGTCGTTAGAATCCATTTCATATTCAAGCCAAGCGCCCCTGTTAGGGATAACAGTTGTCTTGAACAGATCCTTACCGGTCTTGTCCTTATCAAAAGCGTAATAAACACCTGGTGAACGCACCAACTGAGAAACGATAACACGCTCTGCACCGTTGATAACAAAAGTTCCGCTGTCGGTCATTTTAGGGAAGTCACCCATAAATACCTCGGACTCCTTGATCTCGCCGGTCTCGGTATTGTTAAGTCTTGCAGTAACTCTCAGTGGCACTGCATAAGTTACATCTCTCGCCTTGCACTCTGCAACAGAATACTTAGCCTCTTCGTCGAAATGGTATCCAACAAAAGTCAGCTCCAGCGTACCATTATAATCAGTAATAGCTGAAACATCTCTGAAGACCTCCTTCAGACCTTCATCGAGGAACCACTGATAAGAGTTCTTCTGCACTTCAATAAGGTTAGGCATCTCCAGAACCTCATTGATCTTGGCAAAGCTCTTTCTCGTGTTCTTACCAAGTTTTACGTCCTTGACATTCACCATAGGCTCAATCACTCCTTAATTTATTTGGAAAATACATTTATATAACACTATATAACAATCGTATTCGCCAGTGGTTTTGGCGGTGTTTTCCATGATTTTCTGCGCTCAAAAACGCATGAAATAGGTGGAAAACTCCATTATGATACAGTATACTATTATATAATATTAGCAAGCCCTTGTCAAGCATTTTAGCTTACACATCTCGCTGATTTTCCTATTTTCTCCGATTTGAACAAAAATCGCACAATTCGACGCAGAAACTTCTACTATTACCAATGTGTTATCAAATCGTAAATTTTTCGTTTACTCACCTGCTTTTATCACCCTCCGCCTCATTACCTCCACCCTAACCTACCCTTTATTTCATCACTATCTGCACCAACTTGTCTGCCATTACATAATAATACCGATTTACTTGTCATATCCAACAAAAAATTATTTAACAAATTGTGCAAACAAACGATTTATGTTTTAATTTGGCAACATTTCTGCAATTGTTGCATTTTTTATGCAACAAAAGTGGTGATTTTCAGGATAAGTAGAAAGCGTTTTGATACTTGCGGGCACGTACAAGCCCTGCGACTTAGTGAAACCGAGGTGCGTTTCTGGAACAGGCTGTAGAGAACTTGTGTCAAAGCGTGGGTGTGCATTGCGGTATTTTGTGTATACGCAACCAAGGGCATAATATCCAATGTCGCACCCCGAACGCAACTTGAAAATTGAATAAAAAAACGACTAAACCCACAATCTTACGGCTACACACCTGTAGGGGACGGCGCCCCCGACGTCCCGACCCCTCGACGTTTCGCATTGCATTATTGTTTATCCCACAAACCATGACAACCCCTACAGATATTTGGGATAGTTTATTCCTCCGCAAAATCGCTCCGCTCTTTGCGTATTTACATTGCGCTTAGGGCTAGAAAGGCGGTGCAGATTTAATTCTCCGATATCACTTTCATCTGATATCTGACTTCTATATGCTATTTTTCATTAAATCTGCACCTTGTCGGCTTGCGCCGAATGAGGCTCTGCCTCATACTCCGACAGGGCTTTGCCCTGTACCCACAATGGGTTTCACCCCTTGACCCTGACCAGGGACGTGTCCCTGGACCTTTTGCTCGCTTCGCTCGGTGCTTTATTTTACTTTATGCTTGTAATTTACTTTGGTCTGCTTTGCCCATTCCCCATTCCTCATTCCTCATTCCTCACTCCTCACTCCTCACTCCTCATTCCTCACTTAAACTCCGCTCCTATTAAAAACTTCCCCTTGATTATTCCCCCAAAAAGTGCTATACTATTGATAAGTAAAATTGCACGAAATCATAACCCCAAGGAGGTAAATTTCTATGAATTGTACTCATTTCAAAAGCTACTATCCGTCCTCTGACGGACTTCATAAGATTGCGTATTACGTTCGTTTCCCTATCGGCACAGTAAGAGGTGTCGTTCAGATATCCCACGGTATGTGCGAATATTTCAGACGTTATGACGACCTCGCTGAATTCCTCACAGGATTAGGCTTTGCTGTCTGCGGAAACGACCACCTCGGTCATGGCGACAGTGTGAACGACAGCTCCGAGCTTGGCTACTTCTCCCCTGAACATGGCTGGGAAAACGCTGTCGAGGATATGTATACTCTCACAAAAATGATGAAACACAACTACCCTGACAAGCCGTATTTTCTTCTCGGTCACAGCATGGGAAGCTTCCTTGCAAGAGCTTTTGTCACCAAGCATGGCAGAAACCTCACAGCAGCTATCTTCTGTGGAACAAGTGGAGGCATGGAGGGTATCCCTGCTTTACTCACCCTTGTTGACAGCCTGAAAATACTCCATGGTGATAAATACAGGAGCAACGCTGTAAATAAGCTTGCTTTCGGTGCCTATACAAGAAAAATTACCGATAAGGTCAGCGAATATGATTGGATATCCCGTGACCCTGAAATAGTTTCCACCTACGAAAAAGGCCCTAAATGTAACTTTATCTTCACTCTAAACGGCTTTGAAAATCTTGCAAAGCTTTTGTGGTATGTTTCAAATGAAAAGTGGTTCTCCACCTATCCGAAAACTTTGCCTACCTATCTCATAGCAGGCAGTGCCGACCCTGTGGGAAACTACGGAAAAGGCGTACTAAGCGTGTTCAACAGACTATCCCTCAACGGCTGTGACGTTGAAATGAAGATATACGAAAATGCACGTCATGAGCTTGTGAACGAAACCAACCGCCGTGAGGTATATAATGATATCGCAGATTTTCTGCTGGATATCATTAGCTCTGAGATGTGTTCAGATTAAGCTGTAAGGGAGAGAAGTCAACGTGTTTGCTGTAATAAACAGTGTAGGTCTGCTGGGGCTTAATGCCTTTGCGGTCAAGGTGGAGATAGAAGCTTCAAAGGGTCTGCCCTCTTTCGATATTGTGGGGCTTGCAGACGCATCTGTAAAAGAAAGCCGTGAACGTGTGCGTTCTGCACTGCGTTCAAGCGAGATAACATTGCCTCTGAGAAAAATAATCATAAATCTTGCACCTGCCGATGTGAGAAAAACAGGCTCGGTCTATGACTTAGCCGTGGCAGTTGCACTCTTGCGAATGGCTGACCTTGTTGATGACAGTATGCTTTCCACCTCCGCTTTTATCGGCGAGCTTTCTCTCAGCGGAGAAGTAAGACCTGTTCAGGGCGTTTTGCCTATGACCATAATGGCGCAGAAAATGGGACTTTCTGAGATATATGTTCCTGCCGACAATGTTCGTGAAGCTTCCGTTGTGGAGGGTATAAAAGCCTATGGCGTAAGGTCTTTGCGGGAGCTTGTTTTTCACTTTGAGAAAAAGGCGGCAATAGTTCCTGCGGCACATTATAAGCCCACCGCTGAAAGCTATTTCGGAAGTCTTGATTTTGCTGACGTAAAAGGACAATCAGCGGCAAAAAAGGCATTGGAGGTCGCAGCGGCAGGCGGTCACAACGTTCTTATGATAGGTTCGCCTGGCTCAGGAAAATCAATGCTTGCAAAACGTATGCCGTCGATACTTCCTGCCATGACCTTTGAGGAGTCTATAGAAACCACAAATATCCATTCTGTGGCAGGACTTTTGGACAGCAACAGTCCTCTTATCACCGCCAGACCTTTCCGTTCACCGCATCATACAGTTTCACCGGCAGGACTTTCAGGCGGTGGCTCAGTGCCAAAGCCCGGTGAGATATCCCTTGCACATAACGGCTTGCTTTTTCTTGACGAGCTTGCAGAGTTTTCACGCCCTGCCCTTGAGATCTTACGTCAGCCTTTGGAGGACAGGCAGGTGACCATATCCAGAGTGTCAGGGTCGATAACATACCCATGTTCGTTCATGCTTATCGCTGCAATGAATCCCTGTCCATGCGGATATTTTGGTCACCCAACAAGAAAGTGCATATGCTCGCCGAAACAAGTTTCAAGCTATCTTTCCAAAGTCAGCGGACCACTTCTCGACCGTTTTGACATCCATTTGGAGGTCGCACCTGTTGAGTTTGCAGATCTTTCTTCCACCGCCAAAGAGGAGTCATCAGCGTCCATAAGAGAGCGTGTTCAAAAAGCCCGTGACATACAAAACGAGCGTTTCAAAGGCACTAGCATAACCTGCAACGCACGAATAACCTCTGATATTCTTCAAGAGGTCTGTCCTGTGACAGATGAGGCTTCAAAGCTTTTGGAAAACGTTTTTGACAGGCTGGGACTTTCAGCAAGAGCCTATGACCGCATACTTAAAGTCGCACGAACTGTGGCGGATATGGACGGTGCAAAGGTCATAGACAAAAAGCATATCGCTATGGCAGTTCAGTATCGAAGCCTTGACAGAAAATATTGGAATGGGTGATATGTGCGTCACATAAAAGCTGACAGGAAACGGGCGAACACTGTTCGCCCCTACTATGGTGTGTTCAAATACATATGATATTTGCAGACGGTTTTTATTCCGTCTGTTTTTTTGTTCAAAAAAAGTACGGGAACGCCCGAAACATTCCCGTACTGTCCTTATCACAATTCTATAATTATCCCTTAAAAATTCTATTCCAAAAAAATCAATCTGCCACTGCGTTCTTTGCGATAACGTCTGCAACAAGATTTGCAGGGAGCGGCTCGTAACGTGCCTTTTCAAAGGTGAACACGCCCTGACCCTGCGTCATTTGTCTCAGAAGCAATGTGAAGTCTGCCATTTCAGCCATCGGAACTTCCGCAACTATCTCTGTCATGCCCTTCTTTTCCGCAGGATTCATGCCAAGAACTCTGCCTCTTCTCTTATTAAGCTCGCCCATCATGTCACCAGTGTTATCGTCAGGTACGAAAACGCTCAAAGAGCCGATCGGTTCGAGGAGAACAGGCTCTGCCTGACGCATACCCTCTTTGTATGCGATAGAAGCTGCCATTTTGAATGCCATTTCTGAGCTGTCAACAGGGTGATATGAGCCGTCCACAAGGATAGCTTTCAGACCTACTACAGGGAAACCTGCGAGAACACCTTTCTTTACGCTTTCCTGCAAGCCCTTTTCTACGGCTGGGAAGAAGTTCTTTGGAACTGCTCCGCCAAACACCTTTTCTTCAAATATAAGATCGTCAGATACGCATGGCTCAAATTCTATCCAAACGTCACCATACTGACCGTGACCGCCTGACTGCTTCTTATGTCTGCCCTGCACCTTGACTTTCTTTCTGATAGTTTCACGATAGGAGATCTTAGGCACAGAAGTTTCTACTTCAACGCCGAATGTTCCTGCAAGTCTGCCCACAACAGAATCAAGGTGAAGTCCGCCCAAGGTGCTGAGTATCATTTCGTTTGTTGACGGGTCGAGCTTGTAATCTATAGTAAGGTCTTCTTCCATAAGTCTTGTCATTGCGGCGGATATCTTGCTTTCATCGCCCTGCTTTTTAGCTCTTACTGCCATTTTGTAGCATGGTTTAGGGAATGTGAGCGGTGCAAACTTAACAACTCTTGCGGAGTCACAGATAGTATCGTTGGTGTTCACGTTCATCTTCATTGCAACAACGATATCTCCACAGCCTGCTTCGGCAACGTCTATCTGCTTTTTGCCCTGAAGCGTAACAAGCTTTCCGACCTTTTCGGTGCTTCCTGTGGTAGCGTTCACAACCTCCTTGTTAGGTGTAAGCTTTCCTGAAAATACCTTTATGTATGACATCTTGCCAACAAATGGGTCAGCAACTGTCTTGAATACAAATGCGCTCAAAGGGTCGCTTTCAACGCAAGCGACCTCAACAGCTTCGCCGTCTGCTGTTTCGCCTATCATAGCGTCCTTTTCTGACGGAGGAGGGAGCAGTAGGTCTATCTCCTTAAGGAGCATATCAACACCTGAGAGGTCTGTGGAAGAAACGCAGGTAACAGGAGTTATAATGCCTGAGTTCATGCCGCTATGTATTCCGTCGATAAGCTCTTTCTGTGTGAATGCTTCGCCTGAGAAGAACTTTTCAAAAAGCGCCTCGTCAGTTTCTGCAACGGCTTCGGACACGGCTTCAATAAGTCCGTCGATACGATAACCCATTTTCTCTGATACATCAGCTGTAGGCATATCAGTTTCAACTGCCTTGCCGTCTTCATACTTATATGCTTTCATCTCAATGAGATTTACATAAGAAACTATCTTTCTGTCTGCGATAACAGGCACAACAACAGGGCAAACTGTAGGTCCGAACTCTGCTTTGAGCTGAGTAAGAACGTTATTGAAGTTTGCGTTATCGTCATCAAGCTTTGTTACAACGAACATTGTAGGCTTACCCATTTTCTTTGCAAGGTCATAAGCCTTATGAGTACCTACACGAACGCCTGATTTACCTGATACAGTAATGAGTACGCAACCGCTTGCGGCAATGCCCTCAACAGCTTCGCCCTCATAATCGAACATACCGGGAGTATCAAGAAGATTCACCTTGAACTCGCCAGTTTCCAAAGAAGAAAGAGATGTGTAAACAGAACATTTTCTCTTTATCTCATCAGGGGTATAATCAGAAACAGTGTTTCCGTCAGTTATCTTGCCGAGCCTGTCAGTAGCTCCGCTTTTATATAGCAGTGCCTCAGTCAGAGAGGTCTTTCCAGAACCTGCCTGACCTGCAATAGCAATATTTTTTATTTTTGTGCTGTCGTATTTTTTCAAGTTGATCGCTCCAATCTATGCCGTTGGACGGCTTAATGTGATATGCAGTATAATTATATGTATCATTTACACAAAATATATCAACCGCATAAGATAATTATATACTATTTCCACATAAATAGCAAGGGCGGAAAGAAAAATTTCTTTCGTGAATGTGAACAAAGTTTAGACTTGTTATAAAGCAGATTGCACAAGGGCGGAAGGAGTGAGGAGTGAGGAATTAGGAATGAGGAATGAGGAATGAGCAAAGCTGCCCCCAAGCACCGAGCGAAGCGAACAAGCGGTAGAAACTATCCCGAATATCTGTAGGGGTGCGGTTATCAGAGATGTGTGAATGCAAAAAAGCCCTCCGAGCAGATCGGAGAGCTTTTGGTTATTTTACCCTTATGATAGGCTGAAGCTGTATCCCTTCAAGAGCCGACTGAATAGTTTCGGGTATGAGTTCAAACTCAGCCACTATGGAGTTGGGCTTCTTTTCGCAGTTGTCCTGCGCATATGGTACGAAATAGTAGTTTCTCAGATTTTGCAGATAACCTATGTTTTTAGCACACCCTGCCAGTGCGTCATTTGTCGATATGGCGATGACCACGGGACGAGCATTTCTCAGGTGACTTTTTACCGCCATGGTGGCTGGAGTGTCCGTCAAGCCAAGAGCAAGCTTTGCTGCCGTGTTTGAGGTGCAGGGTGCTGCTACCATGATATCACACATCTTTTTCGGTCCGATCGGCTCGGCTTCTTCTATGGTGCGTATGACCTTGCGGCCTGCTATGGTTTCAAGGCGTTTGATGTTTTCTTCCGCTGTGCCAAAACGTGTAGATATAGATGCGGCGTTGAAAGACATAATTGGCACAAGCTTTGCGCCCTGCTGCACAAGCCGTTCTGCGGCGGCAAATGCCTTTTCAAAGGTGCAGAAGGAGCCGGTCATGCAAAAGCCTATTCGTATGCCGTCAAGTGACATTCTTTGTTCCCCTTTCATTCAAAATGTCCGTGACTGTTCGGGCGATTATCTCTCCTGCAGTCATAGGTGCGGCTTTGGCTGGAAGTCCCAATGCCCATACCACACGCCTGTTCAGCTTTGCGGCAGTTTCATGATCTACTCCGCCAGGTCGGGAGGCAAGGTCTATGATAAGAGAGTTTTTATCCATTACGCCCAAAAGCTTTTCATCAAGTATCATGGCAGGGACGGTGTTTATTATTATAGTATACCCCGAAATATTTTCCGCAAGAGCTGTGATAAGCTCTGCCTTATAGCCTGCGCCCTCAGCTTCTGCAAGCGCAGAAAGCTTTCTTGCGGATATAGTCACATCTGCGCCGACAGCTCGAAAAAGCTTAGCGCAGGCTTTCGCTACTCTGCCATAACCAATAACTAGGACGGTGGAACCGTTCACGGTGACAGCAAGCTCCTGCATAGCTATTTGCAAAGCGCCCTCCGCCGTGGGGATACAATTTCTTATAACAAGCTCCTCTCGCTTGTAATAATCCTTAACATCGAAGCCGAGAGAGGAGAAATATTCTATTTGATCACGGCGGAGCAGACCGCCTGCCACGAGTGCATTTTTCTTTAAATGCGTTGAAACGTCACTGCATGATACCCTTACATTACGGCTAGAAGAGATATCCAGCCCGTCAGCTTTCATGAGCGGCAGTATGAGAACGTCCGCCTTTTCGGTGAGCTGATCGAGATGAGCGAGGGGAATAGTGTCCTCGCCTTTATCGTCCATGCCGTAAGTATAGACCCTGCCGATTTTAGTGAGAGTCTGAGCTGTATATGTTTGTCTTGCGTCACCGCCGACGCAGAGGAAAACTGTTTTTTTCATATGGATACCTCCTGTGGGACTATGCCTGATAGAGTTATATATAATTATATGTATCGGTGGGCTAAATGTTACCGGCAAAACAAAACGCCCTATCCCTGCAAAGCAAGAATTGCGGCGCTTTGATATGATATCATATTTCTATCTTGATAAACTTCGGCTCGTGCTTTTTGAAATAGGTCAGATACTTAAAGCCTGCCGCCTGCGCCATTTCTACGCCTGCGGAAATGTCTCTGCCGATATCTGCGGTGCAGTGGGCGTCTGAGCCTATGGTCATTATTTCGCCGCCGAGGGATCTGTAGAGCTTCACATAGCCAAGGTCCGGGAGGGGCTTGCCGTATTTTTGCCTTAATCCCGACACATTTATCTCTATGCCCTTGCCTTTTTGGATAAGTGTACAAAAAATTTCTCTGATAATATCTTCATATGGAGAAAGATCTATTTGTATACCGCAATCTCCTTGGATATATCGCAGAGGATAGGTTAGGTGTCCTAAAACGTCTAACTTGCCCCATTTGCACATTTCAAGCATTTCTTTGAAATAGTCGTCAAGAAGAGCATAGATTTGTGACAAGTCCATATTTTTGTACTCTATCCAATAGAAATCGTCCTTGCCTTTATTCTGATGATGTGAGCCGATGATAAAATCAAGGCGTTTGTCGGAGGCTATCTCTTCGGCAAATTCTATATCCTGCAAAGGCTGACCAAGCTCTATTCCGCAGAGAAAATTTAAACCCTCCAGATGCTGGGCAGCTTCATACTGGGCGACTATGCTTGCGGGGGCATACTCCCCCGAGCCGTACATCATGCCGTCTTTCAGGGCTTCAGGGTCGCCGTAATGGTCGGCTTTATAGCGGAAATTGCAATCGCAATGGTCAGTTATGGCAAATGCCGCCAAGCCAAGCTCTTTGGCTTTTGCTAAAGACTGTTCTACAGTTCCCTCACCATCTGGGGAAAAGCCTGTGTGGGTGTGCATATCTATAAGAGTTTTCATAGGTTCTCCTATCTGTACAGAAATTTGTACTTATATAGAATCGTAAAGCATTTCAAGCTGTTTTGCCGCTTCTGCCGCACGTCTTACAAAGCTGTCAGGTGCAGCATTTCGGTACATGGTAGACTTTGACATATAAAGCTCTAATGACAATGGTGGCTGGTGGTCGAGGTTTTTGAGCTTTCTGAGAAAATTCTCAAAGTTCAGGTTGCCGTCAAATGGTATCATGTGGCCGTCGGTGTTGCCGTCGTTATCGTGGATATGCAGGCAGGCAAGCTTGCTTCCAAACTTTGTCAGGCAATCGGTATTCTTTGAGAAACAATTCTCATGACCTGTGTCATAGCAAAATTTCACGTTATCATGGTTTCCGAACTGGTCAAAAAGCACGTCAAGAAACTGCGGGAGCTGGATATTCTCAAAGGCGATATCGACGCTGTTTTCTTCTCCGCACTGTATTATCTTGGCGAAATTCTCTATACCGAAACGAGATACTTCGGGCGGAACAAGCCCGTCAGTGGGGTGGCATATCATGGTTTTTATGCCGTTTTCACCGCACACTCTTACACATTCAAGTGTTCGTTGGAGGATATATTCGCTCTCCGGGCATATTGACCAAAGGGCGTTCATGCGATCAAACTGTGAATGGACGTTTTCTATTTCAAGTCCAAAATTTCGTACAATATCATACTGTGTGTATTTTAGTCCGTCAGAAAAGCCAAGCATTACACCGTCAAAGCCGTTCTCTTTTATAAGTCTTATACGCTCCTCAAAGGGTATTTTAAAGGTGAAGTCTGCAAACATACAGCGTTTCAATCTGTTTTCCTCCTTACCAAAAACAGCGGCAGAATTGCTCTGCCGCCGTGAAAATTTAGTTTTTGAGAGAATGGAGTGGTGCAGGGATCTGTCCGCCACGATTGATGAACTTGGAAGGTGACTCTTTTTTGAGCGGCATAACAGGTCCGCAGCCAAAAAGTCCGCCCCAATCAAGTTCTTCACCAACGCTCTTGCCAATAGCAGGGATAACTCTTACGGCGGTGGTCTTGTTGTTTACCATACCGATAGCAGCTTCGTCTGCGATGATAGCTGAAATAGTATCGGCTGGGGTATCGCCAGGAATACATATCATATCAAGACCAACTGAGCATACAGCGGTCATAGCTTCAAGTTTTTCAATGCAGAGCGCACCGCTCTTTGCAGCGTCTATCATGCCTGCGTCCTCAGAAACAGGGATAAATGCACCTGAAAGTCCGCCTATTCTTGAGCAAGCCATTACGCCGCCCTTTTTAACTGCGTCATTGAGCAGGGCGAGGGCTGCTGTTGTGCCATGTGTACCGCACTTTTCAAGACCTATTTCCTCGAGGATATGGGCAACAGAGTCGCCTACTGCCGGAGTTGGTGCGAGTGAAAGGTCAACAATACCGAATGGAACGCCAAGACGCTTAGAAGCGATAGTTCCAACGAGCTGACCTACTCTTGTTATCTTATATGAAATTTCCTTGATAACGTCGGATATCTTTGTGATATCAGCGTCAGGATATTTTCTCAAAGCGGCTCTTACAACGCCAGGACCTGATACGCCCACGTTTATCATGCAATCAGGCTCGCCAACTCCGTGGAAAGCACCTGCCATGAACGGGTTATCCTCAACTGCGTTACAGAAAACAACGAGTTTTGCTGCGCCAAAGCAGGCAGAGTCAACTGTTCTTTCTGCACACTCTCTTACAACGCCACCCATCATTTTGCAGGCGTCCAGATTGATACCTGTTTTTGTTGAACCGATATTTACAGAGGAACATACTCTCTCAGTAGTAGCAAGTGCCTCTGGGATAGACTTGATAAGCTCGATATCGCCTGCGGAGAAGCCCTTTGGAACGAGGGCTGTATATCCACCGATAAGGTTTACGCCAACGTCCTTTGCGGCTCTGTCCATAGCGTGTGCAAATGGAACAGGTGAACACTTGCAGGCAGCAGACACGATAGCGATAGGGGTAACGGAAATTCTCTTATTTATGATCGGGATCCCAAGCTCCTTTTCTATCTGCTCGCCCACCTCAACAAGCCTTGCGGCTTTTGCGGTTATCTTCTTATAGACATTCTCGCAGGCAACGTTTATATCGCTGTCGATACAATCAAGCAGAGAAATGCCCATTGTGATAGTACGAATATCAAGACAATCGTCCTGTATCATTCGTATCGTTTCCAACACGTCATATGTATTAATCATTTTACTGAAATCTCCTCTTTAGATATGGTGCATACAGTTAAAAATATCCTCGTGCATCGTATGGATCTTTACGCCCATTGTCTGACCAAGCTCTGTAAGTCCGTCTGCCATGGTAGCAAAATCGGAGTTGAGCTTTGTGATGTCAACAAGCATTATCATAGCAAAGAGGTCCTGCAAAACTGACTGAGTGACCTCGATAACATTCGCATTATATTCTGCACACTTTGTGCTTACCTTTGCAAGGATACCTACAGCGTCCTTACCTATAACCGTAACAACAGCTCTCATTAATAAGACCAGCCTTTCCAAATTCATTTATATATCTTTTATTATACCACACAGCGGAGATTTTGCCAAGAGTTTTAATTATAAATATTTTATTAACGTTGGAAAATCCGTGTTATGGGTCGAGGGTCAAGGCAGTCGGGCGAATGATGCTCGCCCCTACCCATATTTGTACGAATTACAAAAAAATTCGTAAAAAAAAATCAAAAACGTTGAAGTGCAAAAAAGCGGGGTGTCAGATTTCTGCAAAACAAAAAAATTTGATGAGCGGGACGTCAATTTCTGTGAGCTTGCGAGCAGAAATTTCGCCGCTCCCCTACAAAAAACACCCCCATTCAGGGGACGTTCTTGTATTATTTTTCTGTTCTGAATGGTGCGAGTGGTATGCCTGTTTCGTTGAAGATAGTTACCTCGCAATAGTTGAACCAGTTATATCTTGCATAGAGAGGTTTTTCAACGGCGTCTGACTTGATGAAAATTTTACTGCCGTTTATAGTGATATCGGCTTTTACGAACTCTTCGTCCTTGCCTGCTATCTCAAAGCCCTGTGCTTCGCCCTTTACTACAAAGCCGTTTTCGGCATGGTCAAAGCTAAGCTCTATACCACCGTTTTTATACTCCAGCGACTTATAGATAGGTCCGAATGCTTTTACGTCCATGCCGTAGAAAAGCTTTTCTGCCTGCAAACAAAGTCTTTCGCCAACGGGTACTTTATTCTTTGGGTGAATCTCGTTGAACTCGCCGCAATCTGAGATAACAGCTATTCCTGTATTTTTCACTGTTTTATATGCTCTCATCTGTGCTTCTCTTATTTTACACCAATGCTTATAATCAGGGTCGGCGGCATATTTGAACATTGGGAGCTGGACGATTATGAACGGAAGCTCATCGTCGCCCCACTTCTCTCTCCAAAGCCTGATAAGAGATGTGAGGAGGGTGTAATAGCTGTCCGGCTTATGGTCATCAGACTCGCCCTGATAATAGAGGAAGCCTTTTATTGTATAAGGACAAACTCTTGATACCATAGTTTCAAAAAGTCCTGTTGGGCGGAATGGGTTTACGCAGTTTATCGGACCCGGCCAATTCTTATCGCCAAGGATCTCGTTGGCTTTTTCCCAGCTCATTGTTGGGTCTTTTTGCAGAAGCTCGCCGTATTTTTTATCCCACACACGCTCAAATTTCTGATAATCTCTGTATTCTTTTATCTGCTCTTCGACAGTTTTGCCCTCAATACGTTTTTCATACTCGTCTATGTAGCTTCTTATTTCAGCGTTGTTTTCAAGGGTCGGTCTGTCTACCCATGCGGAGGCTGATGTGCCGCCCCAGTTACAGCCGATAAGTCCTACTGTTACGCCAAGGTCTTTGGCAAGTTTTCTTCCAAAGAAAAAGCCGACTGCACTCCATGCCCTTGAATTATCCTTTGAAGCCTGCGACCATGCGGTATTGTTTTCGTCCTCATAGAACATTTCGTCAAGAGTGCCACGCTTTTGAGTGTAATAAAATCTTACGTTGCAATCAGGGGTGAGGTTTTCGAGGACTTCTTTGCCGCCCTTTGCGTTTTGAAGTTCAAGCTCCATATTTGACTGGCCGCCGCAGAACCACACTTCTCCTATCATGATACGGCAGAATTTTTTCTCTGTACAGCCGTCTGAAACTGTCATTTCATACTCTCCGCCTGCACTCATTGGAGGGAGGACGGCTGTCCACCTGCCGTCGCAGACCTGCGTCTGGACTGACACGCCGTTAAGAGTAACTGTGACAGTTCTTTCCTCGTCCCCAAGTCCCCAGACTGTTATGTTCTTGTCACGCTGGAGCACCATATCGTTTGAAAAAATATTTGCTACCTTTAACATACTTATTTCACCTTCCTATATTTATAAAGATCATCGCCGTAAGGCGATACCTTAATTCCTCACTCCTCACTCCTCACTTACAGTGTGTGGTAGAAAAGAATGATATCCTCAAAGACGCCCTCTTTGTTTTCAAAGCCCTGTGGTACAGTGCCGAGCTTAACAAAGCCGAGGTTTTCGTAAAGCTTTACCGCCTTGACGTTTGATGCAACAACGGCATTGAACTGGAGCACCTTAAAGCCTTTCTGCTTTGCTATGAAAAGGCAATGTTCGACTATGACCTTTCCTGCTCCTTTTCCACGGCAGGTGCTTTTTACGGCATAGCTTGCGTTTGCGATATGTCCGCATCTGCCAACGTTATTTGGGTGGAGGATATACATTCCTACAGTTTCGCCCTCATACTCTGCAACACCGCAGAATGTTTGTGAAGCAAAGAATTTTTTTGCCCCATCATAGTCGAGGGTCTCTTTCTGTGGGAAGGCATTGCCCTCTTTTACAACTTCGTTCCATATCTCTGCCATTGCAGGAACGTCATCAATATTGTAACCTCTTACGGTCACGTTTTTCATTTTTGCCATTTTGGATACTTCTCCATAATAAAATTACTCTATAAATGACTTCATGCCACGCTCACGTCGCCAGTCAAGGAACTCCTCATATGTTCCCTGTCTGTCGATACAGCCGTCGGGGGTTATCTCGATTATTCTGTTTGCAACTGTCTGAACTATTTCGTGGTCATGAGATGCGAAGATCACAACGCCTTTGAAATCTCTAAGTCCGTTATTTACGGCTGTGATAGACTCAAGATCGAGGTGGTTGGTAGGTCTGTCAAGCATTATAACGTTTGAGCCGAAGAGCATCATACGGCTGAACATACATCTTACCTTTTCACCGCCTGAGAGAACTTTTACAGGCTTATATATCTCGTCCCCTGAGAAGAGCATTTTGCCAAGGAAACCTCTGAGGTAGGTGTCTGTTACCTCGGAAGTGGAATATTTTCTTATCCAGTCAACTATACTTTCGTCATTATCGTTGAAGTAGGCTGAATTGTCGATAGGGAAATATGAACGTGATGTGGAAACGCCCCACTTAATGCTACCCTCGTCAGGCTCTTCTTCCTCTGCAAGTATCTTGAAAAGCATTGTGATAGCCTGCTCGGACTCGCCGATGAAAGCGACCTTATCGGTACGGCTGAGGGTAAAGGAAACATTATTGAGGAGCTTTACTCCGTCAACTGTTTTGGATATGCCGTTGACTTTGAGGACGTCTTTTCCAAGCTCTCTATCCATATTAAAGCCTATGAAAGGATATTTTCTTGATGAGGCAGGCATTTCTTCGACTGTGAGCTTATCAAGAAGCTTTCTTCTTGCGGTAGCCTGCTTGGACTTTGATTTGTTTGCAGAGAAACGGTTGATGAACTCCTGGAGTTCCTTGATCTTCTCCTCGGCTTTCTTGTTCTGGTTCTTTATCATTCTCTGCATAAGCTGTGAGGACTCATACCAGAACTCGTAGTTACCAACATACATTTTTATCTTTGTATAGTCGATATCCACGATATGGGTACAAACATTATTAAGGAAGTGTCTGTCATGAGATACAACAAGGACAGTTCCGAAATAGTCGGCAAGGAAGTCCTCAAGCCAGCTTATAGCGTCGATATCAAGGTGGTTTGTAGGCTCGTCCAGCATGATAATATCAGGATTGCCGAAAAGCGCCTGTGCAAGAAGCACCTTGACTTTCTCGTTACCTGAGAGTGTGGACATCTGTGAATAGAGGATATCCTCGGAAAGACCAAGACCCTGAATGAGCTTTGATGCGTCAGACTCAGCTTCCCAGCCGTTTAATTCTGCGAACTCGCTTTCAAGCTGACCTGCTCTGTCGCCGTCCTCCTCGGTGAAGTCCTCCTTGGCGTAAAGCTCGTCCTTTTCTTTCATTATCTCATAAAGTCGCTTATTGCCCATTATTACAGTTTCGAGAACTGTATACTCGTCAAATGCAAAGTGATCCTGACGAAGCACTGAAAGTCTGTCCTCTTTTGAGATCACTACCTCGCCTGTGGTAGGCTCTATCTCACCGCAGAGGATCTTCAGAAATGTTGACTTTCCTGCACCGTTTGCACCGATTATGCCATAGCAGTTGCCGTTTGTAAATTTAAGGTCAACGTCCTTGAAAAGAAGCTGACCACCGAATGAAAGGCTTACGTTTGATACTGTTATCATTTTAACTCTCCTATATCTGATAATTATACTTTGACACTTTATTATACCACACAAAGAGGCTTATGTCTACTTTTAATTATTAATTTTTCATCACTGCGCTTTTATGGTGCAAACGAGGTTTTGCTCTTGACGTTTTCAACAAAAAGTGTTATAATTGTTATGTACACATTGGCAATAGCGATAATTATTGCCCTGAAAATTCAAGAATTAAGTTGGAAAGGATAACTTGAATATGAAAAAAGTTTTGTTTGCTTCTTCGGAGTGTGTTCCGTTTATCAAGACAGGCGGTCTTGCTGACGTTGTTGGCTCTCTGCCTAAGTGCTTTGACAAGAGGTATTATGATGTCAGAGTAATTCTTCCTAAGTATTCCTGCATGAAACAGCAGTGGAAAGACATGATGCAGTACAAAACGCATTTCTACATGGACTTTGCAGGTCAGAGCCAATATGTGGGCGTGCTTGAATGCGTTTATGACGGCGTTACGTTCTATTTTATCGACAACGAACATTATTTCACCGGTGACAAGCCTTACACTGAGCATCACTGGGATATAGAAAAGTTCATGTACTTTGACAGAGCTGTGCTTTCTGCTCTGCCGCTTCTTGATTTCCGTCCTGATGTTATACACTGTCACGACTGGCAGACGGGTCTTATACCTGTATATCTTCATGACAGCTTTGCAGGGGGAGATTTCTTCCGCGGCATAAAGACTGTTATGACTATACACAATCTGAAATTCCAGGGAAATGACGGCGTTGAGCAGTTCAAGAGGATATCCGGTCTGTCTGACTACTACTTCACTATCGACAAACTGAGAACGGGCGTTGACGGAAATATGCTCAAGGGCGGTCTTGTTTATGCTGACGCTATCACAACTGTCAGCAACACATACGCAGAGGAGATAAAGACTCAGTTCTACGGCGAGGGTCTTGACGGACTTATGAGGGCAAGGGCTAACGATCTTCGTGGTATCGTAAATGGTATCGACTACGTTGATTACAACCCTGACACTGACAAGAACATTGTTGTAAGATACAATTACGACAACGTGCTTGAGAAGAAGATACACAACAAGAGAGCAATTCAGGCTGAGCTTGGTCTTGCGCAGGACGACAATCGCTTTATGATAGGCATTGTTAGCCGTTTGACAGATCAGAAGGGCTTTGACCTTATTGCATACATGATGGAAAGAATGTGCGAACAGGGCATACAGTTCGTTGTGCTTGGCACGGGCGAGCAGAAATATGAGGATATGTTCCGCTGGTTTGCAGGCAAGTATCCTGACAGGGTTTCTGCTAACATTTACTACAGCGAGGAAATGAGCCACCGCATTTACGCTTCAGCTGACGCATTCCTTATGCCGTCCCTTTTCGAGCCATGCGGACTTTCACAGCTTATGTCACTGCGTTACGGCACGCTGCCTATCGTTCGTGAAACCGGCGGTTTGAGAGATACTGTTCAGCCGTTCAATCAGTTTGAGAGGACCGGCACTGGTTTCAGCTTTGCAAACTACAATGCACACGAGATGTACAACACTGTTATGTTCGCAAAGTACATATTCGATGACAGACGTGACGAATGGAACGGACTTATCAAATCTGCAATGGCACAGGATTTCTCATGGCAGGCTTCTGCTAACAAATATCAGGAAATGTATGACTGGCTTATCGGCTAAGATAGATACAAGAAAAGCTCCGCAGGAAAAATGCGGAGCTTTTTTATATGATACGTTGGGAATCAGGAGGACGACCTCAGATCGCCGCTACGGAAACAAACATAAAAAGCGGTACAGTTTAGGCTGCGCCGCTTTTGTTTTGCATTTATCAGTCACCGAAAGCAATGCCCAGAGCCTTTGCGGTCTTGACGAGCTGGTGGTCGGCAGGGACAAACTTTGTTTTGCCTGCAACTTCTGAAAGTGGGTTTTCTGACACAACTTCATTTATCATTGCCACTGCATAGCCGTATTTATCGGCTGCGATAAGCTCTGCGGCATGGACGCCGAACTTTGTGGCAAGCACTCTGTCATAGGCTGATGGGCTGCCGCCTCTGAGCATATGACCAGGAACGCAAACTCTTGTTTCTCTGCCTGTAAGCTCTTCTATCTGCTTTGCAATTCTAGGGGTAGCAGTTGTAAGACCCTGTTCTGCACGGAGTCTTGCTCTTTCCTTCTTTTTAAGCTTTGCCTCTTCTTTATCAAAAGCACCCTCAGCCACTGCCATTATAGAGAAGCCCTTTGACTCTCTCTTTTCGCAAGCCTCGGCAAGCTTTTCTATATCGTATGGTATCTCAGGGATCACTATTATATCTGCACCGCCTGCGATGCCTGAATAGAGGGTGAGCCAGCCGGCTTTATTGCCCATTATTTCAGCAACGAGTATTCTTCCGTGGGAATTGGCTGTGGAATGAAGTCTGTCGATAACGTCTGTGGCGGTATCCACTGCGGTATGGAAACCGAAAGTCACGCTTGTGCCCCAGATATCGTTGTCTATAGTTTTTGGCAGTCCGATAACGTTAAGTCCCTCGGTTGAAAGGAGGTTAGCGGTCTTATGAGTGCCGTTGCCGCCCAAGGTGAGCAGGCAATCGAGCTTCTGCTTTTTATAGGTTTCTTTCATAGCCTTTACTTTATCCACGTTATCTTCTTCGATGACCTGCATTTTCTTGAAAGGCGTTCTCTTTGTGCCGAAAATAGTTCCGCCTGTGGTAAGGATACCAGAAAAATCAGACTGCTTCATTTCCTTGCACATATTATTGATAAGCCCGTAATAGCCGTCCTCTATGCCGATTATCTGGACGTCTTCGCCGAACTTTTCATAGCAAGCCTTTGCAACGCCTCTGATAGTTGCGTTAAGTCCCGGACAATCTCCTCCGCTTGTGAGTATGCCTATTCTTTTCTTCATTTTACCAAGTCCTTTCAATGAAATTCTATCATTATCAACGATATCAATACTTATCGCTTGTGCTGAAATCTTCTATATCGGCTTCGTCGGAAGGAGTTATATCCTGCTGAGTTTCCTCAGGAGTGGCCTCGCTTTCCGGCTCATCGTCAATATATGTGAACCTTGAAGTCTGATGCTCTTTCTTATCCTTTTCACTGTTCTCGCTAAGTTTGAAACGTGCTATCATATTCTTTAGTATGAGCGACTGGCTTGAAAGCTCTTCGCTTGCGGAAGCTGAACCGACTGCAGTCGAGGTATTGGCTGATACAACGGCTGATATCTGGTCTACTCCTGTATTTACCTGAACGATCGCTTCTGCCTGTGCCTCAGAAGCGTCTGAAATGTTCTTTACGAGATCCCTCATAGTATTTGAATTACTTACGATATTGTTCAGTGAATCAGCGGTTTCTTCGGCTATCTTAGAGCCCTTTGAAACGGCGGCAGACTGGTTTTCGATAAGTGAAGCGGTCTGCTTTGCGGCTTCGGCTGATCTTGATGCCAGACGTCTTACCTCGTCTGCTACCACGCCAAAGCCCTTTGAACCCTCTCTTGCGGCCTCTACGGCGGCGTTAAGGGCAAGGATATTTGTTTGAAATGCGATCTCGTCAATGACCTTGATTATCTTTGAGATCTCATCGGAAGCTGTATGTATAGCATTCATGGCATTTACCATGTTGCCCATATCGCTGTTGCAGTTGTCAACGGCTTCGGTATTCTTAAGTACGATATTATAAGCGTTCTTAGAGTCCTCAGAGTTTTGAGTTATCTGCTTTGAAACATCACTGAGGGTAGCGGAAAGCTCCTCAATCGCGGAAGCCTGCTGTGTAGAACCCTGTGATACAGACTGTGCGATATTTGACACCTGAACCGCTCCTGAGTTCACCTGCTCGGCTGACATATTGATAGAAGCAAAGGTATCAGACAGAGAGTCGAGTATCTCGTTAAACGTACTCTTTATCTTATAGAAGTCGCCCTTGAAAGTGCCTTCCATTCTGTGGCAAAGATTACCCTCGGATATTTGGGTAAGAGCCACTGTGATAAGGTTGATATACTGTCTGAGGCAGACGATAGTTTCTTCCAGAGAGTTTGAAAGGACGCCAAGCTCGTCCTTTGAATACCAAACGTCAACAGGATCGGTAAGGTTACCCTGTGCGAGAGAACGAAGTCTGTTTGTGGTAGAAATGATAGGCTTTGTTATCCTCTTTGCAAAAAGCAGAGAGAACAGCACCGTCAGGCACATAAGCACAACGCCCATTACAATGATATTAGTAAGTGCGCTGGAGCTTGCAGTGGTGAAGTCGGCAACATTTGTAACCATGACGACAGTACCGTCAAAATATGACGAACCATAATAGCCCACGATATAATTGTTATCCTTAAATTTATACTCTGTTGTACCGCTGTTATTTGCAAGTATTTTCTCAACGGCATTTGTCACTTCCGTATATTCTTCATCTTTCTTACCGATCTCAAGGGCATTTTTACCTATCTGATCGGTATCTTTATGAAGAAGGATCTCTCCGTCTTTACCAACAAGATAAACATAGCCGGATTTTCCGAAGGTATATTCATTAAGAGCATTGATAAGCATATCGCTCTGAATGGTAATACAAGCGACTTTTTGTTCTGTGTTGCCAGACTTTGTTGAAGCAAGTATAGAAAAATAATTCTTACCGCCAAAGGTATATATATCGGTTATATAGGCCGAGCTTCTTTCGCAAGCGCTTATGATGTGCTCCTTTTCAACTGATGACGATACCATTTCATTATCTGTTGCAAGCACAATGCCATTGCTGTCAAAAACCGTAAAATTCAGATAGAAGCCTGTGTTGTCTGCAAAGCCACTTTTTACCGCCTTTAGTCTGTCAGCGTCAGTTTTTGCCCCTAAAAAAGAATCAGACTTTACGGTCGAAACTATATTATTCGTATAAGAGCTGATCGTCGAGTCAAAATTCTTAGCCGCCTGAACAGCCAGTGGTTCAGCGGTGCTTTTGAGCGTATCCTTTGCAGAAACGTTTATAAAATACACGGAAACCAAGCTGAGCAGCACCGTGATGATAAGTGCGATTGAAAGCATTGCCAAAAGCAGCTTTGAACGCAACGTTTTCATATAAAGTTCCCCCTTATGAACTTGTTTTTAACGCAGCACACAACACTGCGATATTACGTGTTTATTATATCATAATTGCACAATTATTTCAAGTACCACAAGCATATTTTTTGTGAATTTATGATGCAATTAATGATATGGAGGTGAATAAAAATAGGTAAAAAGGGGGTAAATAAAATATGTACATAAGTCTAAGGATAAGAAAAAGGGTGATGCTTTGTGTTATAGCTATACTTTCTATGCTGGCGGCGGTGGCTGTTATGCCGACCTTTGCAAAAGAAGAAAAAACAGATGGGATAAAGCTTCCGATCATAATGTATCACAGCATCGTAAAAAACGAAGATCGCAGCGGTGAGTATGTCATAACGCCTATCGAGCTTGAAAAGGATCTGCTTTATCTAAAGCAGAACGGCTACACTACTGTTTTTGTAAATGACGTTATAAGATATGTGAAGCGTGGGGGCGAACTGCCTGAGAAGCCTATTATACTGTCCTTTGATGACGGCACTTACAACTACAGAGAATATCTTCTGCCGCTTCTTGAAAAATACGATATGAAAGCCACTGTATCTATTGTGGGAGCTTACACTGACGCTGCCTGCGAGGAGGCTGAGCCTGATCCTGCTTACTCTTATCTTGACTGGCAGGACGTTTCGGTGCTTCGTGACAGCGGTCATGTGGAGATATGCAATCACTCTTACGATATGCACAATCTTGAGGGCAGGCGTGGAGTCGGTCAGCTGGAGGGGGAAAGCTACGAGGATTACCGAAAGATATTTCTTAAGGACACCACGAAGCTTCAAACGCTTTGCGATGAACACTGTGGTTTTCAGCCAAACGTTTACACCTATCCTTTCGGCATAACCTGCGAAAGTGCAAGTCGGCTCGTAAAGAACATGGGGTTTGAGGCTAGTCTTGGAGTAGAGGAAAAAATAAATATAATAAAAAAAGAAGATGAGCGCTGCCTTTTTGGTCTTTACAGATTCAATCGCAGCGGGATCATCTCCACAGAAGAATTCATGAAAAAAGTTTTTGGAGCATAAAAAAAGCAGCCCCTATTGGAGCCACTCTCTAAACTGAATCACCATCAGCATACTCACATTATACTCTGGCAGGTGTCGAAATTATACTTGTTTTTGTGTGATTTTTGTAAAAAAAATGTGTATTCGTGTAAGCAGAGTGAAAAATGCTATCACAAACAGCCAAAAGCACGTTGATACGCCACTTTTGGCTGTTTATCATCTCTTTATACAGAACTTATTTATCCTTTTTTCCGCCTTTGATCTTTCCTCTTATCCAGATAATTATTACGACAAGTGCGATAACAAGGACAATAAGAACGATAGCAAGGGCGGTATTGAGCATCTTTTTATACTGGTCCATAACATTTGCGTTTTTGGACACGGCGGATGAAGTATCGGAGCTGTTTTTCTTTTGGGCGGTCTGGGTCTGCTGTTCATCTCCGCCTGCGGCTCTTATTATGGTGACAGTATAGGTGGCGGCATTGCCGTCAACATCTGTAACGGTTATGGTTCGTACATTTTCGCCCACCTGACACTCGCTTGTGCCTGTATACCATATATAGTCAGAGGGGCTTGCTGTTGTTCCCTCTATCTCAACATTGGTAACGGAATTGTCAACGTTCACTGTATAGTTATAGACATTATATGCAAAGGCAGGAGAAAGCTCGCCGTTATCCACTGTCAGGGCTGTAAGAACGCCTTTATCGGGTATGCCGTTTGAAGGTGCGGTCTTAGTGGTAGTGGTGGTGGTGGTCTTTTCGGTGGTGGTCGTGGTTTCTGTTTCGGTCTTGGTTTCCACCTTATCGCTTCCAACTGTTATGACACAATAGGCGGTAGGCGAGCCGATAAGCTCTGAATCAGGGGAATATATCTGACAGCTTTGCAGGCTTATATTTGCATTTCCTGCTGACAGACCTTTGAACGTAAAACTGAAATCCACTTCTGAAGAGGGAGTATCAGGAAATCCGTTTACTGTAAGAACTCCTCCGCCGCCTGAGGCGTTGTCGCTTGACACAAATTCTATAACAGAATCGTCATAGGCGATATTTGCCTGAACGCTTCCTATCTCTGAATCTGCAGAAAATGTCACGGACACTTCAAACTGCTGATCGGTCATGACGGGGTTTTTAGGCGGATAGAAGAAAGCCTCCCCTGTTGCATGGGCAGTGAGAGCCGTCATTGGAACTGCAAGTGCGGCTGTCAAGAGCGATGAGAATATTCTTTTTACAAGCTTTGTTTTTGTGGTCATTGCTATCCCTCCCGATAACATGGATAATTATTTGGTATAAACTTTGGCTATATCAGACCACTGTCCGAAATAGGTCTTGCCACCTGTGGCTGTATAGCTTCTCACACGGACGAAATATGTCTTTTGGCTTTTAAGATCTGTTACGGTCTTTTTGTCGGTCTTATTTGAGGTCACCTTAACTGTCTTTGCACCGCTGAAAGATATATTTTCAGCATAGGATATCACATAGCCTGTAGCAGAGCCTTTCTGTGCATAGTCTATATAAAAGCCTTTTTTCACCGGAATGAGCTTTTGTATGGTCTGCCTGGCAGGGTTTATTATAAAAGACTTTGTTATCACTCCGCCATACGAGCCTTTTCCTGTTATTGTTACCTTAGCTGTGCCTATATTCTTGTTGGAGGAATATTTCACTGTATAGTCTGTGCCGTTTTTAAGGGTCTTGCCCGAATATGTGACAGTTATGCTTTGGGTGATGTTCCTGCCTGTGAAAGACTTGTTTTTTATGCCTGCTACCTTAGCTTTGGCAATATCATATTTTGCGGTGGTCACGCTCTTTGTATCAGACCATGCGCCGTTATAACGCTTGCCGCCGACTATTGTATACGAACGCACTCTTACATAATATTTCTTTCCTGCCGTCAGGTTTGAAACTGTCTTTTTATCCGTTTTGTTTGAGGATATGATCAAGGTTTTTGCACCTGCGAAGTCAGAACGTGTACTGTATTGCAATTCATATCCTGTGGCTGAGCCTTTCTGAGCAAAGTCGATAAAAAAGCCTTTATATCTTGTTTGCAGAGATTGTATCTCCTGTTTTGCAGGATAAATGGTAAAAGTTTTTGTTATCGTACCCTGATAGTTACCCATGAAGCTTATGATCATTTTTCCAACGCCTATTTTTGTATTTGAGCTATAGGAAACAGTATAATCATGTTTAGGAAGAAGAAATTTTCCGCTGTCTGTTACCATAACGTCAGGTCTTATAGGCTTGCCTGTGTAGGAGAGCGTATCAACATAATAGACGCTTGTCAATTGGGCGGACTTTGGAAGAATGTCGAATGCTTTGGCTATAGTGCCGCTATATCCGCCAATGCCTGTTATTATCATTTTGCCCTTGCCTGCGGCTATATTATCGGCATATTCAATGGTATAGTCTTTATTATTTGTCAAAGTGGTATCGCCATAGGAAAGCGTTATACTGCTTTGAGCAAGCTCATAGCCTGTGAATGTCATATGTGTTTTAAAGCCTGATATCTCGCAGTCTTTTATAAGCTTTCTGTCGGTATAGACCGCCTGCACTGTCATATTGGCTGTAACTTTTGAAAAGTCTTTATCCCAGCATGTAAAGCGTTTGCCCTTTATGGGCGGTGCTTTGGGCGGATCGGCACTTTTGCCGTATTCTACGGTTTGAGATGATAAAACTGTGCCGTTTATATCGGTGAAATCGACCTTGCAGGTATTGATTTTCCAGCCTGCATAAAGGGTCTTTGAGCCGTCTGAAAAGCTCACGGACGTTATAGGCTCGCTCTCAAGCTGTGGGTCGGCATACCAGCCTGTAAACTGTGCGCCCTCTTTTGTGGGGGCGGAAAGCTGTGCGGTTTCGCCCTCGCCAAGCTCGTCAGGGTTGAGGGGGCTGTTTTCGCCACCGTTAAGGATATAATCTATCTTTGCTTTGTCACTTGGGGTGACTTTTGCGGAAACTGTGGTGTTTTCTGTGAAAACTGTGTCGCTGTTCACAGGTTCACCTTTACGATACCAGCCGAGGGTGTAGCCCTGCTGAACGTTCACATTCGGGAACACGGCTTTGCCTGCATAATCAGTGCAGACTTCTATGGTCTGTGCCACAGCGGAGAATGTTATCTTATGGGAAGCCTGCTCTCTATATGAGGTCTGGCGCACAAGAGTGCCGTCCATTGTCCACTTTGCGCTGTCTTTGAACTTTTCACCGTAGGTGTTCATTGCATATGCCCCTTGAGAAAGTGCATTTTTTGCAGAAAGGCTTGAAACCAGGCTGTCGCTGTCATTGCTGTAACAGCCGTATGCGTTCACAACGGAAACAGCAATATCCCTGCCTCCTATAAAGGCATTTGTAATGGCGGAGCTGTTTTCCCTTAGGTTTGAAGAACACTCTGTTATGATACCGCAGGATTGTCTTCCTATGACGCCACCTGAATAGACTTCTCCTGACACTGTGCCGTCAAAGGTGCAGGCTTTTATGGCTGTTCCTTGATAAAAACCCACTATTCCACCTGCGTAATCGCCTTTCACTATACAGTTTTTCAGAGAGATGTTATTTAACTCTGCACCATTTTTTATGTATGCGAAAAGCCCTGAATACTCATTGGACATGATGACTGCGTTTTTTATAAGGTGTCCGTTGCCGTCAAAATAGCCCATGAATGGGTTTTCAGGATCGCCTACGGGTGAGATAGTTTTTCCGTCAAAGTCAAGGTCGCCTTCAAGGGTGACTAGCTTGCCCTCGAAGCTTTCGCCACAGCTGACACGCTTTGCAAAGCTTTCCCACTGGGCTTCTGTGGTTATAACAAGGGCTTCGTCATGCTCTTCTGCGGCGGAGATAAGAAGCTTTTGTGCGTTTGAGATATCATTTTTGGAAGCGTTCTCGTCTGCAAGCACCGTTCGGGCATTGTTTGCTTCCCTTTCACAGCCTGCAATGGTGCCGTACTCTGCAAGGGTGGTTTCAAGTGAACTTTTATCGGGCTTTGCAGTATCGTCAGTGTAAGCATAGATAAAAAGACTTCCTATGGAGTCGGTCTTATCTGCTCCAACGTCAGACCAATATTTGCCGTTAATGGAAACATAGCTTTGCCCTGACTGTGCCTTTGATGTTCGGTCGCTTTCTGCAAGGAGATATCCCCTGCCGCTGTCGCCGCTGAATTTTACTGAAATGGAATATTTCTCGCCCTCTTTAAGGAGGATATCCTCGGGAAAGTCAACTGTATAAAAGCCGTTTGCGGACACTGAGCCGCTTATCTGCGTTTCAAGGACGCCTATAGGGTCGCTGTCGGAAACGTCGGTATAGACGCTTAGGGTGTAATCCGCACTGCCCGTTTTGCCCACATACATAAAGCCTGCTTTATCAAGCTTTTCATCGGCTTTAGCAGTGAAAACATTTGCACCGTAAACAGAACCGTCATTGCTGGCGTTCACAACATAGCCTGTCATTTTGCTGTAGTGATATGTATTATCACAGCTTTCTTCAAAGTCATAGCAGCAAAACTGTCCGAACTCGGCTTCGTCATAGGACACCCAATAGAAGCCGTCATTGTCCTGATCTGCGCCCCACGAGCCTTTCACAAGCCATGCGCCGTTATTGGCAGGCTTATATCTGAAATTATCCTTACTGTAATTATCGTCCCAGCCCACCACTGTGACGGAATGATTTATGATAGTGTTTTTTGAGGTGTCGGGATCATAGTAGGCAGTATTGTTATGATTCATATAGCCATTTCCTGCAAAATAGCTTGCGGAAACTGCTCCAAGCTCCATTATTTTACGCTTCACCTGCGTGGTGCTTGAAAGCTCCATGACATAATTCAGCCTGTATTCGCTGACGTTTTTCTTATTTTCGGAAACTATCATATTCTCTGTGCCTGATTCTAAAAACGGCTCGTAATCCTCATAGCATAGTCCCTGACCATTTGCAAGGGCGGAAGCTGCGAAGAGCCAGTTTCCCCCTGATGAAAAATCGTCTTTACCTGTGGCTGTGCCTGAATTTGAGGACAGCACCAAGGCAGGCACTGAAAATTCTGCGGAGGGGTTTTCAAGTCCCTTTTTTATAAGATCCTGCTCTGCGCAGGCAAGGGCTGAGAATGCCCAGCAAGCACCTGTTGACGCCTGATCTTTTACTGTTGTGATCTCTCCTGAGCTTCTTGGGTCATAGGCGGAGGGAAGCTTTCGGGCGGCTAATCTTGAAGGGGACGTTATCTGATAGTCACCCTCTGTGCTTTTGGCCACGCCCTCTATCTCATAGCTATAGCCGTTATGGGTAAAGTTTACGGGAACGACTTTTATGCCGTTATCCTCGTTGGCAAGTGCAAAAGTCTGCGCCGAAAGCTGAAAAGCCAAGAGCAAAGCTGTCAAAAGCCCTGCCGCACCTTTCATTCTTCTCATTTTCCGCCCTCCTGTTTATCTCAGGTTATGGTTATCTTTCTTGTATACTCGTTTGAAACGCATCTGCCATATGCCGCTGTTTCTCTAAGTCTTACTGCGTTCTTTTCAAGGAAAGCAACACGCTTTGCATAGTCGGAGATATCCTCAAGCTTTTTCAGCGAGGTATCATACTCCAGCGTTCTGTTCTCAGCCTGCGCAAGTATGCGTGTGCCTGTGCGGTTAAAGGCAAGTATCCTGCCGTATGGCACTTGTCTGATATCGTCCTTTCTGATGCCGAGAACAAGGTGCAGGACCATTCTTCTTACTCTTGCCATGGTGATATTCTTTGACTTTATACGCTGTTCAAAGATATCCATAGTTTCAGGGCAGGAGCTTACGACAGACATAAATCTGTTGGCAAGGTGTTCGTCGCAGTCAGGTAGGGCTAGAAAATCTTCTCTTGAAGCTGTGCAGAGCTTGAAAAGCATTTCTCTGCCTGCCTGCCGGGTAAAGGACGGCTTACAGCCCTCAAAATCATATGGAACAAATTTCTGCCACTCACCGCCCTCTTTTATAAGCTCTCTTATATGAGAAGCCGAAGCAAAATCACCAGACTCTGCCTGAGAATCATGTGCAACAGCTTCACGCTTTACGGCATAAGGCACTAGCCATGGGGCTATACGCTTTGCCGCCTTTATATACTCCACTGCAAGAACGTTATTTGGTGTGGAGAATATCTCTTCGGCGGTTCTGCCATAAAGACCTATGGAGGCTTCATACATAGCCTGCGGGTAGGACTTTCCCTGAGATAAAAGTTCTCTTACCTGCTGTGAATTTTCAAGCATTGCGGATATTTCAGCTGCCTGTTCAAGGGCGTTCCTATCACCGCTTTCACAGCCGAAAGACAAGGTCGTTACTACGTCCTCCCCAAGACCTGCAAGAAGCCTTACTGCACTTCTTGCAAAGACCTCACTGTTTGAGCATGAGAACGGGCATGGCAGTTCTATAACAAGGTCTGCACCGTTTCTTATTGCCGCCTGCGCTCTGTCATATTTTGAAAAAACAGCCGCTGAACCACGCTGCACGCAATCACCGCTCATTACTGCGACGATACCCTCTGCGCCAGCCTGTCTTGTGGCTTGTATCTGATATTTGTGTCCGTTATGGAACGGATTATATTCCGCGACTATTCCCGCAATTTTCATTTTTTACTCCTCTTTCTACCCTATGCAAATTTTATTCCGTCTTTCAAAAGCTTACTGCGAATTATGATACTAATATGTTAAGCCCTAGTAAAAAAATTGTGCAATATGTATATTTATGAAAAAAGCTCTTGAAATTTATCATTAATATTGATATACTATAAGTATATGATATTATGGGCTTAAAGTCAAGCCCGTTATCTGACATATTATAATCGGGAGGAGATTTTTTCCAATGAAAATCTTAGTTGTAAACGCAGGTTCATCATCACTTAAATATCAGCTTCTGGATATGAAGGACGAGTCTGTTATCGCAAAGGGCAACTGCGACCGTATCGGTATCGACGGCCATGTAAGTGCAAAGACAGGCGACGGCAGACACATCGAGGAGGATTGCAATTTCCCTACTCACACAGAGGCTTTTGAAAAGCTCGTTGAGGTACTCACATCAGGCGAAACAAAGGTCATCGACTCTATGTCTGAGATATCAGCTGTTGGTCACAGAATAGTTCAGGGTGCTGAGATATTCAAGGAGACCTGCCTTGTAACAGACGAAGTTATCGACCAGATCGACTCACTGGCTGAGCTTGCACCTGTACATAACCACCCACACGCTCTTGCACTGAGAGCCTGCAAGGCAGTTATCCCAGCAGGCACACCACAGGTAGTCGTATTCGACACTGCTTTCCACTCAACAATGCCAAGAAAGGCTTATCTCTACGGTCTGCCATACGAGTGCTACACTGATCTTCATGTAAGAAAATACGGCTTCCACGGAACATCTCACAGATTTGTTTCAGGCGAGCTTGCAAGAGTAATGGGCAAGCCTATCGAGGAGCTTAAGATAGTTTCATGCCACCTTGGAAACGGTTCTTCTATCACAGCTATCAACGGCGGCAAGTCTGTTGACACATCAATGGGCTTCACTCCTCTTGACGGTCTTGTAATGGGCACACGCTGCGGCTCTGTTGACCCTTCTGCTGTTGACTATGTTGAGAAGAAAATGGGTTTCACACCTGACCAGATGACAGAATACATGAACAAGAAGTCAGGATTTCTTGGTCTTTCTGGTATCGGCTCTGACAACAGAGATATTCAGGCTGCTGCAAGCGAGGGCAATGAGAGAGCGCTTATCGTAAGCGAGATATTCGCTTATCAGATCAAGAAGTTCATCGGTTCATACGCTGCTGCAATGAACGGCCTTGACGCTGTCATCTTCACAGGCGGTATCGGTGAGAACGCACCTGAGGTAAGAGCGGCTGCTTGCTCAAATCTCGATATCCTCGGTATCCACATTGACGCTGAGAAGAATCTCTGCCGTGGAATACTCAAGGAGATATCCACAGACGATTCTAAGACAAAGGTTTACGTTATCCCAACAAACGAAGAGCTTCTCATTGCAAGAGATACTCTGGCACTTGTTACAAAGTAATATTTCAGATAACATTAAAGACGGCTTTCTTATGAGAGCCGTCTTTTTTTGCGCATAAAAAGGCACAGGAGAGGTTTTCCTGTGCCTTGATTTGTTTGATAAGACCGCCAATTTTCATGTAGGGGCTGGCGCCCTCGACAGCCCGATTTTGAGAGTGTAAAAGTTTGAATTATCACGAAGTTTTGTGGATTGACGAAATATCGAGAAGTGGGACGTCGTATTTGTTTGAATGTACGATATTGGCTATGTACGTTTTCCAAACACCATTGTATCAGGTCTTAACGCCTGAGAACTGCGTCTGATAAAGCCTGTAGTAACAGCCCTTGGCGGCGATAAGCTCCTCATGGCTGCCCTGCTCTGCAACACGTCCACCGTCGATAACGACTATCTTATCAGCGTCACGGATAGTGGAAAGTCGGTGAGCGATGATAAGGGAGGTTCTGTTTTTCATAAGAGCCACCATTGCGGACTGAATGTGCATTTCAGTTCTGGTATCAACTGAGGAAGTGGCTTCGTCAAGAATAAGTATCTTCGGGTCGGCAAGCACTGCTCTTGCTATGGAGAGAAGCTGACGCTGACCTTGTGAAAGATTTGAGCCGCCCTCGGCAAGCACTGTGTCGTAACCCTCGGAAAGTCTTTCTATGAACTCGTCTGCGTTCGCAAACTTTGCCGCCGCCTTTATTTCAGCAAGGGTGGCGTTTTCTCTGCCGTAGCGGATATTCTCTTCTATGGTGTCCTTAAAAAGCACTGTATCCTGCAAAACTATGGCTATGGAACGTCTGAGCTTGTCTTTCGGGATATCGTAAATGCTCTGACCGTCTATGGTTATCTCACCGCTGTCAACAGGATAAAATCTTGTGAGAAGATTTACTATGGTGGTCTTGCCTGAGCCTGTTGCACCGACTATGGCTATTTTCTGACCTGCTTTTACTTCAAGGTCGAGGTCTTTTAGCACCTGCTTTTCAGGAACATACGAGAAGTTGATATGTTTGAAGTCGATATCGCCTTTGACGTTTTCCACCTCAAAGTCAGCCTTGCCCTCGTCAGTTTCCTTATCAGCGTCCATGACCTCAAAGATACGCTCTGCGCCTGCTATTGCGGTCTGGATATTTGCAAACTGATTTGCAATCTCATTGATAGGACGTGAGAACTGTTTTGAATAGAGTATAAAAGCCTGAATAGTTCCCACTGTTATAAAGCCTTTTATTGCGAACCAGCCGCCGAATGCAGCGATAAGGATAAAGCCGAAATTGGATATTAAGTTCATGCAAGGGCCCATTACACCACCGAATATCTGAGCTTTTATGCCGCATTTTTTCAGATTGTTGCTCATTTTCTCAAACTTGTCAACAGCGTCCTGCTCCTTGCCGTAGGAAACGACCGTTCTATAGCCAACGACCATTTCTTCCACTTCACCGTTTATCTCGCCAAGAAGCACCTGCTGTTTGATGAAGTATTTCTTCATATACTTTGTGAGAACGCCTGAAACGAATATGGTAAGGAACACTGTAGACAGTGAGATAAGGGTAAGAAGCGGTGAATACAGAAGCATTATGACAACTGTTCCCACTATGGTCAGCACGCCTGAGATGAGCGAGCCTATAGACTGAGAGATAGTTGTGGAAATGTTCTCGACGTCGTTTGTCATACGGCTCATTATATCGCCATGGCTGTGGGTATCGAGATATTTTATAGGAAGTCTTACAAGGCTTGAGAACAAGTCTTTACGCATGGTCTTTACTGTGTACTGTGAAAGCTTTGCAGAGAATATTCCCTGCATATAGGTGAAAACAGAGGACAGGAGATAAACTGCACCAAGACCTATGAGCGTTCTGCCAAGCGCACCGAAGTCAACGCTTGTTTTCTTTTTCGTGAGGGTAATGCAGTCTATGGCTATCTGCTGGATAGACGGTGCGGCAAGATTGAGCAGAGTTATAATGAGCATTACACCGATAAGAGCGAAAAACAGATATCTGTTTCTGCCTATGTAGCCGATAAGCTTTTTAAGGGTGTTCTTTGCATCCTTAGGCTTTTCCATTGTGAGCCTTGCACCGTGCGGTCCGCCCGGTTTTCTTCCACCGGGTCCCATTGGAGGCATTGGAGGCATTACACTTCACCTCCTGACGTTTTTACCTGTGAGGAGTAGATATCCTGATATACCTCGCAGGTCTTTAGCAGATTTTCATGAGTATCGCAGGCACAAAGCTTGCCGTGGTCAAGGACGGCTATCCTGTCGCATGATTTTACGCTCTGTATACGCTGTGCGATTATGATAAGGGTAGTGCCGTTCATTTTGCGGTCTATCTCCGCACGGAGCTTTGCTTCTGTGCCAAGATCGAGGGCGGAGGTGGAATCATCAAGAATGAGGATCTCAGGTTTTTTAAGTACCGCTCTTGAGATAGAAAGCCTTTGCTTCTGACCGCCTGACAGTGAAGCACCCTTTTCGGCTATAATACCCTCATAGCCTGCAGGTATCTTCTGAATGAATTCGTCAGCCTGAGCTGCCTGTGCGGCGGAGATGACATCCTCATGGGCAGCGTTTTTGTCGCCCCACTTTATGTTGTCCTCAACTGTGCCTGAGAAAAGCTCGCTCTTTTGCAGGACTATGCCAACTTTCTTTCTAAGCTCGTCAAGCTTGCAATCCTTGACGTTCACGCCGTCAACAAGGACTTCCCCTGCTGTGCAATCGTAAAATCTTGGGATAAGGTTCACAAGGGAGGATTTTCCCGAACCAGTTGCACCTAGTATGGCAACGCTCTCCCCTGACTTTATATCAAGGGTAAGGTCTGAGATAACAGGTCTGCCCTTGGTTTCAGGATAGGAGAATGAAACGTTTTTAAAGCTCACTGTGCCCCCTGTTTTATCTGAAAAGGAAACGCTGCCGCTTTTTATAACAGGGTCAGTTTCAAGGACTTCTCTCAGTCTGTTTGCAGATGCGGAAGCCTTTGCAAGGGTCTGGAACATCATAGACATCATCATTACACCCTGCAGTACCTGCGTAAGATATGTGATAGCCGCCATGACCTCGCCGACCTTCATAGCCTGCGCCTGCACCTGCCAGCCGCCTATAACTATAACGGCAATAACAGACAGATTGAGTATTATCATAAGAAGCGGCTGAAGGATAGCCATAAGGGTCTGAACACGGAGGTTTGATTCCATAAGGCTTATATTTGCATTGTCAAAACGCTTTTCTTCTGTATCCTCTCTCACATAGGCTTTTACTACTCTTGCGCCTGTAACGTTCTCCTGTACCACAGAGTTTACGGTGTCAAGACGTTTTGCAACGATAGAATAGTATGGGTTTGCCTTTTTGAGAATTACTATCATCATTATTATCTCGATTGGCAAGGCACATAGGATTATTATTCCAAAGCGAACGTTCAGAGTGAGCATCATGATTATTCCACCGAAGAACAGCAAGCTGTCACGCACCAACATTCTCAGCATGAAGTCTACCATTTGCTGAATGGCGGTTATATCCGCTGTAAGACGTGTTACCAATGAGCCTGTGGTGAACTTGTCGGTCTGTTCAAATGAAAGACCCATGACACGCTTAAAAACGTCCACACGCAGATCTCTTGAAAAGCTTTGGGAAGCTATCCCACCGAATGCAGAAGCCGCAATTCCGCAAGCTCCGCCGCCTATAAGAACAAGGAGCATGAGAAGTCCCGTTCTTATGATAAGATTCATATCCTGACCCAGCACGCCATCGTCAACTATTTTTGACATAAGCTTTGGCTGAAGCAGGTCGCCCAGCACTTCGCCCACCATGGATAAAGGTGTCAGCACCGCAAACAGTGCATAGGGCTTCAAGTATTTGCTTAGTTTTACTTTCAAAGCAGTTCCTCCTAAAATTTTATTTCAGGCTACTTATACGCAGGGGAACATTGACGGAAGATAGCAAATGCAGAGCAGTGGGCTGTCAAGGACGCCAGCCCCTACAAAATGTGTGATATAACTTTTTTATGTAGTGGCGAACAGCGTTCGCCCGCATTGCTTTTGTTTTGCTAATGATCGCATCGACTTTTCACTGCTGGTGACAAGGCAGAGCCTTTGAAATCACAGCCCTAATTGTGCATTATCTCAAGCTCCCCGGACAGCTCCTGCGCTGTCATTTTTCTGCTGAGGGAGGCTTTGTCTATCATTATGGTAACAGGCTCTTTTCCGTGGATATCGAACCAGTTGTCAGAGAACACGCAGTCGGCGGTCTTTAGGCTGAGGCAAACGCTTTTCGCATAATTTTCAGCACAGAATGTCAGAGCGAATTTATCCTCGCTTTCTGATATGCCATAGGTTATGGCAGGCTCTAAGAATGTAAATTCTTTCGGGCGCACAAAGAGGGTTGTGCCAAAGCTCAACACCTTGCCGTTTTCCATAATGGAATATTCCAGATATTTTTCACGAGGGTCAGTACGGCTGACAAGCTCCTGTGAAAGGTCTATGTCAAGGACGTTCTGTTCTGTGAGAGCCGGAACGTTCACGGACTTTTCGCCGCTTTGCAGAATTTCAGCTTTATTGTTTCTAAGCTTCCATCTTACTATGCCCTCAAAGGCTGTCATGCGTTCGTTAGATATGTTAAGGACAGGCTTTTTTCTATGGGTATCGTCGCAGGAGATAAGGCATGGAGCGTAAAAACGCTTTGCATAATAATGCAGACCTTTCCACCTGCCGAAATAGTCGATACTTGACCATGAGATAACAGGGTTTGAATCGTTCACCTGCCAATAGGCAGAACCCATACATCTGCCTCTTGCTCTTCTCATATGCTCAACATTCGAGCGTATGCAATCCGCCTGAACGAGCTGTGAGGAATAGATGAGCTGTTTGAAATCGTACGGATATCTCACCATTTGTGCAAGATAGTACATTATCTTCTCGTTGCCCTGAACGCACTTCTGATGTGCCGCCATAACCGGTGAGCAAAGGTCAAAGTCGCCCTTTGTTTCGTCGGCAAAGGCACGGCAGGTCTTTATATCAGGCAGGCTCTCAAAGCCGTATTCTGAACAGAAACGGTAATAAAATTCTCTGAACGCTTCGATAGGCTTGAAGTTGTGCCAAACGTCCCAATAGTGCATATCCCCTGCATGGTTCGAGGAAGCATCCTTGAAGCCTCCCCCTGATGAAGGTGATGACGGCCAATAGAAGGTGTTTTCGCATGGGTCATAGGCTTTAAGCACCTGTGGGATAATATCCTCAAAAATGATAAGATAGTCACGCTTTGCTTCCTCGTCCTTAGGAAGACCCCAATATTCCCATGCGGATTCTATCTCGTTGTTGCCGCACCACAGACCAAGTGACGGGTGGTTTCTCAGGCGTATAACGTTATCACGAACTTCCCCACGGACAGTTTCTTCAAACTCCTCTGTGAGCAGATATGCAGAGCAGGCGAACATAAAGTCCTGCCATACTATGATACCATTCTCGTCGCAGTAGTCATAGAAATATCCGTCAGGATAATAACCGCCTCCCCACACTCTTATAAAGTTATAGTTTGCGGTCTTGCAATCTGCAAGGAGCTTTCTTGTTTTCTCCTCGTTACAGCGTGTGACTATCTGGTCTTCGGGGATATAGTTTGCGCCCATGGCAAATATCTTCACGCCGTTGTTTATAAAGCAGAACTCCTCGCCCCACTGATCTTTTTCACGGCTGACAGTTAAAGTTCTAAGACCTATGCGCTGTGTATTTTTATCAGCGCAAGCGTAATTTTCATCATACAAAGTCACGAAACAGCTATAGAGTGGCTGTTCGCCATAGCCGTTCACCCACCAAAGCTGAGGGTCGTTTATCACAAGCTCTGTTTCATAATATTCTGCACTTTCCTTTAGGCTTATGTCGGCTTTTGCGGCGATATTGCCCTGCGGGTCGGATATTTCCACCATAGCTTTTTTACAGCCGTGGTTTTCTATATGCAAAAGGGCTTTCAAAGTCACTTTGTTATCGGTGTGCTTTTGGCTGTAGTAAACGTCAAGTATACGTCCTGCATCTGGGACGATAAGGGATACACTGCGCCATATTCCCATGTCAGGGAGCATTGGACCCCAATCCCAGCCGAACATACAATGGGCTTTTCTTATATGTGTATAGCCTGTCATGGTGGAGTCAACGCCCCAAAGGTGACGTTTTTCGTCCATTTCTTTTATGTATCTGTTTGGCGAGGTTATTTTCACTGTGAGAGTGTTGTCCCCCTCTTTGATAATACCATGGACAGGAAACTCCCACACCCTGTGCATATTGTTCACTCTGCCAAGATGAACGCCGTTGAGACAGACGTTTGCTATGGTATCAATGCCGTCAAAGTGCAGGACAGTATGCTCGCACTCCACTGCGGCCTTGTCTGCGGTGAATGTAGTTTCAAAGTCATAGTCATCATCACATATCTGAGTGGAGATATACTCGTTCTCACGATAATATGGGTCGGGTATCTTTTTATAGTCAAGCAGGGTCTTATATACAGAGCATGGAACTTTGCAATCAAAGCTCTCCTGCGAGCCTGCTTTTTTCATTTTCCAGTTATCGTTAAGGCTTACTGTTATACTCATTATTTTTCTCCTTATTTATCATGAACGCAGAAAAGGTTTGTTTCCCATGCGGGGTAGTATCTTTCCTGACGGATATAGAATTTGTATCCCTTGCAAAGGCTGTTTATATACAGAGGCAGGGTGATGTAATCATATGGTCTGTGATACAACGCACAGCATATTTTTGGAGCATAGCGTGAAATGGTAAATTCACTGCCTTTGAGAGCTTCTAGGTCTGCTCCCTCAACGTCATATTTTATATAGGTGCATTTTTTGCCTGCAAGAACGCTGTCCAGACTTCTTGCACGAACCTTTTTTCCTGTGGCATCTACTCTGCCCTGTCTGCCTGCGCCACCTGCGAAATAAAGCTCGGTATCAATGCTCCATGCGGCGGCATTGTAAAGGCTTATATTGTCATTGGCTTTTAGATTTTTCAGGCATTTCTGAAAGTTTTTTCTCTCAGGTTCGAGGGCATATATTCTCTCATACTTTCCCCCTGTGCGTGAGATAAGCTCTGCGGCAGTGTCGCCTGTGTATGCTCCCAAGTCGCAGTATATCTCGTTTTCTCCAAGAGGAAGTATCTCGGTTATCTTGTCCTTATCCGTAAATATCTCACGGAGATAAGAAAGCTTGCCTGTTATCTTGAACGCTGTCAGCTTTTCAAAGGTAAGCTTTGAAATATCGTCATCAAAAAGGCGGTAAGCTTTTTCAGCCTGAGAATACATTGAGAGAAGCTTTTCCTTGCTGAAATTTTCATCGCCTGCAACGCACATTTCCGGCACTATGACCTCGCAGCTTTTTTCAATATTGTCGATACGCTCCATTATCTCAGGCAGGCTCGTGCCAAAGCCAAGCACAACTGTGATATTCCCAAACTGCGCTTGCACCTGAGAGAAAGTCTGCACCTTAAACCCTCTGAAGCTTTGTCCACGGACAAAATCGTCGCTTGCAAAAACACCTGAGCATTTTATGCCAAGTCTATCAAATTCATCAAGAAGCTTTTCCGCTCCATCGCCCATGCCGTATATGAATATCGGCTTTTCGCAGGTCTTGAGCCTGTCCCACGAGCTTTCAAGGGACTGAAAATATTCTTTTGAAAACATTCACACTTTCCTCTCCAAAAAAGGCTCTCACAGAAAGATCTGCGAAAGCCCCTTATTCTTATAGAACTTTATATGATATCGTCATTGATATCAAAATCATCATGATCATGGCAATGACCGCCGTCACCGCCGACCATATCTCTGCCCCTTACACGGTATCTATCACGATTTATATTGATATACTTATCAAGCTGTGCAAGCACATCTCTTGGTGCTTTTATGGACTTGACTTCCTTAACAGGCGTATCAACGTCTTTGACATTCATTACTATTGTGCCACAGCCGAACATTCTTTGTCCGAACGGCAGGACAAGCTTTTTGTCGATGACCCTATAAAGGTCAAGCTCGTCTTCCTCTATGCTGAGAAAACCCTTGCGTGTTATAAACTTATCTTCTGTGAGAAAATATCTTGTAAATGATATAGGCAGACCAAAAATCGTTCTTTTCTTATCTGTCCAAATGTAATTGATAACGTCTTTTTTCATAAAACGACGTCGCCTCCCTCAACATGATCTATAATTTTTTACAAAGACATCATTGAAAACCGGTGGCACAAAAAAGCTGCTGACCATGTTTTTTGCAATGATCCTCCCGTATATTTTACCACGCAATAAAGCTTTTGTCAAGAAATTATATTTTGTAAAAGCCATGTAAAAATACCGTTCGCTTATATATTTCTATGTTATTTCGTAAATATTAATAAATGTAAATTTATATATTTGTCTTAATATTTTATTAATCATATAGCAATCTTTGCTGGCGTTTTCGACTTTTTTCTACATAAAATAAGCTTTCATAACAATGTAAAGTTGATGTAAAATATAGCGAATTGTCAATTTATTCATATAATATATTGATTTAAACGACACAAAAGCATATTTTCTCTGTGCTAATTACAATATTTGCACAATTATCTCAATCGAAATTTAGTCATAACCGACATTTGTTTATTTACTATGTATAGATTGTTGCGTGTTTCTTAAAACATAGTACAAAAAGCAAGAAAATTAAGTAAAAAACTTGAAATTATACCGCAAAAATGTTATACTGCAAGTGTAGTATAAAGTTAAAAAATAAAAAAATTGGAGGAAGAATTAAAATGTGTAAAAAAGACGTGATCAAAATCCTTGTCGGAAGCCTCAATCAGACTGGCATGAAGGTGGCAGACTATCTGAAAAAACAGGGGTACAGTGTTGCTCAGTCAGACTACAATCCACTGGAGATACAGCTTGAGGCACTTAAAAGCAAGCCTGATTTTCTGATAATTTCAGAAATAACGGAGTTTCCATACGAGCTGTGCAAAAATCTCAAAGGGGCTTGTCCTAAGCTGAAAATAATCATGCTTTCCGACAGAAAAACCAACAATGGAAACAATGGACTTGCAAAATACGCAGACATGATAATAAAAAGTCCTCTAAGCTGTGCGGATATCAAAAACGCACTCAGAGCGCTTCAGTGTGCTGACGATTCTGCAGATCCGAACATCACAATAACACGAAGCGCTGACGAGTGGTACACCAATGGCGACATACAATCTGCTATATCCACCGTGATGAAGAGATTGTGCATAACTCCGAATTATAACGGCTATGGCTACATCAAAGAGGCAATAAAAATGGCTCTTACAACAGACAAAGCCAACAGACGTGTTACAAAGGTCATTTATCCAGAGATAGCGGCGGCACATGGAGTAACCACAGTAAGCGTTGAAAGAAACATGCGCACCGCCATAAGGATCGGTTGGGAAAAAGCTCAGGACAAAGACAAAGCCGAGATATTCGGTAATTTTGCCATAAGACCTGACCACTACCCCACTAACAGCGAATTTATTTTCGTTGCCGCCGAATACATAAACAGCAAATATCCAGCGGAAAAGGCATTATCAGCCACCGCTGAACATACTAGCGAAAGTAATTTATTTATCTGACAAGAAGAAAGCCGTTATGCCCACAGGCACAGCGGCTTTTTTCTATATAAACGAAACGTCCTGCAGTAAATGACAACGGGCTGCCCTGCGGACGCAGATCTTTGGCTGCGTCACCCACTGTCATAAGATCACTGCAGACGCTCCGTTATCTCATTTTATGCCGACATGGTTTTTATGACACAAAAAAGCGTACCGAAAAATCGGTACGCTCAGTGTTTAAGTAAAAGCCGCCTTGCCGTCGCACAGCCGATAAACCCGCTATAAAAGCAGGGTGGGTAAAACAGCCTGAAAGCTTCACGCTCCCTTCGTCCGTTTCCGAAACGGCAAATGCGGTTTCGTTCGGGAGGTCTGCAATCCATTTTCAGAGTCTGAATCCCTTTTTAGAAGTGTTGGATTTATAATAACTGTGCTTGTTCGCACAAGGCAGGAAACTTTTTCTGTTATTTAGTATATCACAACATATCCATAATATCAATAGGTAATTTCAGCAAATCAAAGTACATAAAATTGTACATTTTACATATTGACAAGCCTATATGCTGAGATATCTTTCTTATGACAGGTGGTCGTGATCGTGACAACCGCAGCCACAGCCGCAATCATCGTCTTCGTCCTCATCGTCAAACTCAAACATTTCATCGATACGCTCCATGAACATCTGACCGATCTTCTCATACTCGTCATCATCTTCGATAGAAGCAAGTATCTCGTCATTGTTCTCGTCATACTCAGCCTTGAGTATCACAACGTCGCCTGAATCTTCAAGGGCTTCGTCACCGTTCTCATAATAAGGAGTGAGAGCATAATACTTCTCGTCACCATATTCCATTGCGTCCAACAGCTCAAAAGTCTGCTTATTACCATTTTCGTCCTCCAGCTCGTAGAGGTCCGGCAGAAACTCGTTATCCATAATTATCCTCCTAACATGATCTTGTGCGGTATATCGGCACTTTCTGAGTGGGATATATCGAAAAAATCAGAACAGAAAGACTGTTTCTGACCACCGCAACACTTTAATTATACTACACTGCAAAATCAAAGTCAAGCGCATTTTGTAAAAGTAATATTAAATATAAAATATACAAAAAAGTTGAGAAAAACTATTGACAAGTGCTAAAAGATGTGGTATAGTATAGTCAAGGAAAAACAAAGAGCCAAACAAAAGCAGACAACAGGGTTCGCTGAAACGGTCAACGGTCTGACGATACAGTAACGATTTCAGAGGGCACGGCAAAGCAAAGTGAGGCGAAAGGTTTTCCTTATATATCACAGGCAGATCGGTGGACACAGCATATACCCGACACTAGGTACACTACAGTTCAGCAGGCGGGCAGGCTCATCGGATACCTAATAAGATATGAAAGGAGCGAGTCCAATGGACGCATCAGAGATCCAGGAGAGTATCCATAGGCTCGGCAATTTCTTAAAGTAAAAAAGGATCAAGACGCAGACGAATGAGCTGACAGGAATCCAGACATATATGATTTACACAGGAAGAAATTGCAGAGCCTCATGGACTAATCACAGCACAGAGTTACTGCAATTTAAGGATACTCTCAAATTTACAATTGAATATTTTGCAACTTTTATATAAGGAGTGATCGACATGATCGGTTACAGAAGGTTTGCAAATAAAATTTAGACAGGAGTGTTTCCAATGCACAATTTCAGCTTTTCAGAGGTAAAGAAATAAACTGAAAGAGTGATTCCAATGTAAAATTTAGCTTCTGAACATAAAAAGCTCACAGAGCTATAAAAATCAAATAAATTTCGAGGAGTGGTGCATATGAAAATGCACAAAAGGAACTTGAACATGAAATAGAATGGAGTGAGTCCGCCAAGAAATTTACGAGCTTAATGCTCTTACTGATTTGATTTACTGACTAAGATTTTTCTAAAGATCATATAAAATACTGAAGGAGTGGTGCGTTATGAAAATGCACTCAAGGCTTTTGAACATCTGATATTTGGAGGTGAATCCGCCAGTTACTTCAGCAAGGCTTATCTGATATGGTAAGCATAAGATCTTGAAATTATGCGAAAGGCGATAATTCCAATGGAAATGTAATAAATTTCATTGACAATAAATTTCACGAAAGGTGTTAAGTCCGATGGCACGTTAAGTTTTATCCACTGAGGCATAACTTAATATTTTGAAAGGAAATAAATCCAATGGAAAGGTAATTTGCACTTAGAGATTATTTTTACCGAAAGGAAATAGATCCAATGGAATAGCTTATATTATGCGGACAGAATTTTACTGAAAGGCGTGAGTCCAAAGTACAATTTAGCATGAGTTTACGACTAGAATTTTCAGAAGGGCGTAATACCAATGGCATAATCAATATGAACGTACATACTTAACTATGTGGTGTATTCAGATATCACATAGTTAAGTTTTTTTGTGTAAGGGGTGGGACGTCGAGGACGCCGTCCCCTACAACGTATCAAGAATAAATAAAGCACCCTGCGGTCAATGCAGAGTGCTTTTATTTTATATCATATTTTCAAGGAAAGCCACTGTCTTTGGATCGTATGTAAGATCCTGCGCTTCCATATCCTCGTCAAGCTGCCACAGCTTTGTTACTGCGAAAACTGACGATACAAAAAACGGCTGGCTGTTCAGATAGCCGAGGGTTATCTTTGCCGGAGTGTCCCCCGTCTGCTCGCTGAGCTGTTTTACCTTTGCAAGTCTTGCAAGATTTGCAGGGCCTGCATACTGTCCCTCAGGAAGATTGTTTGCAGCGTCGCCCTTTGCAAGCTTTGCAAAAAAGCCCTTTGCCTGCGGGGAGAACGCCATAACAGGAAAATCATGTTTCTTGTACCAGCGGAACTCCTTTGTATCCATACAAACAAGAGTATTGTCACCAAAAGTTTCAACGCTCGAATGTGCAAGGCTGTAGTTTATCTGACTGATCCTGATAGGCTCCATACCGTTTTCCTTTGCAAACTTATTCGCTTTCTCTATCCTCTGAGTTGTCCAGTTTGAAACGCCTATAAAATGTATCTTTCCGCTCTCATAAAAATCATTGAGAACTGGCATTATCTCTTCCACAGGTATCTTCGGGTCGTCACGATGAAGAAAATAAATATCCACATAGTCAACGCCCAACACTTTCAGGCTTTCTTCAAGATCCTTTGTAAGCTCTTCCCTGCTAAGACGGCTTTTGTCCATATGACCCATTTCAGGGTGACCACCCTTTGTGGCGATACAAATTTTGTCACGATTATTTCTGGCTTTGAGCCATCTGCCTATTACGCCCTCACTGGAATTGTGACCATTCTCAAGCCAATCGCAGTAAACTCTTGCGGTATCGACACACCAGCCGCCAAGCTCTACATATTTGTCGAGAAACTCAAAATAAACATCGTCACAATCGTTTCTCTCAAAACCTGCCGCACCAAAAGTCAGGGCAGGAACTTTCATTTCATATTTGTCATTTTTCAATACATAGCTTATCATATACTCTTCCCCCTTGGCATACAATTTCCTATACTATTTATCATCACTATGTCTGTCAATTAATAATTATACCATATAAAAAGGACTTTTTCCACAGAATTTTGTTAAATTTTATTTTTTCATAAAAAACCCTTGACAAGTCGATAAACTTGATATATAATTGTAAAGGTTTATGACTTTACAGAAATCCATTGGGAGGTAAGCGGTATGAGTAAAAATTTGCAAAACAGCGTTTTGCTCGACTTGTATGGCTGCCTGCTCACTGATAAACAAAACGAGATCATGGATCTTTATTACAATGACGATCTGTCGTTGGGAGAGATCGCCGCTCAGCTAGATATCTCAAGACAGGGCGTTCATGATGCTATAAAAAAATGTGAAACTGCAATGGCTGATTATGAAGAAAAGCTAGGTCTGCTAAAACAGCAGGAGGCTTATCTGGCAGAGCTTAAAGAGTTCAAGGCTCAGGCTATGGACGTTTTTAACGAGTGTAAAAAAAAGAATTATGCGAGAGATATCGCCGAAAAGGTGATAGTGCTTCTTGAAAATCTCGATTCTAAGCTTGATGAATTTGACAACGCAGAATATACCGAAGAAGAATAGATATAGATAAAAAAATTATACGGAGGACAGCTTATGGCGTTTGAAGGACTTTCAGAAAAACTAAACGGCGTGTTCAAGCGTCTTAAATCAAGAGGTAAACTTAGCGAAGCCGATGTAAAAGAGGCAATGCGTGAAGTTAAAATGGCTCTGCTTGAGGCTGACGTTAGCTACAAGGTAGTAAAAGATTTTATTGCCAAGGTAACAGAGAGAAGCGTTGGCGAGGAAGTGCTAAAGAGCCTTACTCCTGGTCAGCAGGTCATAAAGATAGTTAATGACGAGCTTATAAAGCTCATGGGCGAGGCTAACTCGAAGATAAACTTCCCTAACAAGCCGCCTTGCATCATAATGATGTGCGGCCTTCAGGGTTCAGGTAAAACAACACACGCTGCAAAGCTTGCGAAGATGTTCAAGAAAGAGGGCAAGCGTCCTCTGCTTATAGCAGCAGACGTTTACAGACCTGCGGCTATCGAACAGCTAAAGGTTGTGGGAGAGAGAGCCGAAGTCGCAGTATTTGAAATGGGTCAGATAGACCCACGAAAGATAGTAAAAGAGGGTATCAAGCATGCCAAGGATTACGGCAATGACCTTGTTATCATAGATACGGCAGGACGTCTTCACATTGATGAGGAGCTTATGAACGAGCTTAAGGACATCAAGAAGATCGCTGAGCCGAACGAGATAATGCTCGTTGTTGACGCTATGATCGGTCAGGACGCTGTAAAGGTAGCTTCAAGCTTTGACGAGGCTCTTGGTATCGACAGCGTTATCCTTACAAAGCTCGACTCTGACACAAGAGGCGGTGCGGCGCTTTCAGTGCTTGCTGTAACAGGTAAGCCTATCAAGTTCGTTGGTATGGGCGAAAAGCTTGACGAGTTTGAGGCTTTCCACCCTGAGAGAATGGCTTCAAGAATACTTGGCATGGGCGATATGCTCACACTTATTGAGAAAGCTACTCAGACAGTTGACGAAAAGGACGCCAAAAAGCTTGCAGAAAAAATGCAGGAAAAGGGCTTTGACCTTAACGACTTGCTGGATCAGATGAAGCAGATACAGAAAATGGGTTCTATGAAGTCTATTATCAGAATGCTTCCAGGTGCAAACAAGGTAACAGACGAGCAGGTGGAGCAGGGCGAGGTTCAGCTGAAAAAGACTGAGGCTATGATAAATTCAATGACAAGGGCCGAAAGAGAAAAGCCTGCGATCATTGACCCTAAGAGAAAAAGACGTATCGCTGCCGGAAGCGGCACGCAGGTATCTGACGTAAATCAGCTTCTTAAGCAGTTTGAGCAGATGCAGAAAATGATGAAGCAGTTCGGTATCGGCGGAAATCTTCACGGAAAGAAATCCAGAAGAAACAGAGCGGCACTTCTCAAAGGACTTGGCGGCGGAATGCCACAATAGTTGATAAGCTATCAGCAATCAAGTGATTGATTTGATATATGAAGTTTTTTATGGAGGTGAAAATACAATGGCAGTAAAGATCAGACTCAGAAGAATGGGCGCTAAGAAGGCTCCTTTCTACAGAATCGTAGTTGCTGATTCAAGATATCCAAGAGACGGACGTTTCATCGAAGAGCTGGGCTACTATGACCCAACTAAGGAACCTTCTGTACTCAAGGTTGACGACGAAAAGGCAAAGTCTTGGATCGCTAACGGTGCACAGCCAACTGATACAGTTAAGGCTCTTCTCAAGAAGAACGGCACTATCTAATAGCTGACAAGACAAATCAGACGGTGAGCTGCTTATCCCACCACTTCGCTTGCCGTTTTCGGCGGGGAAAACGCTTCCCTGCCGCATTTTCGTGGGAGAATGGAGATATTTTTATGAAAGAATTACTCGAAACTATAGTTTCTGAGCTTGTTGAAAACAAGGACGCTGTAGAAGTCGTTGTTGACGAGCCTAACGCAGAGGGTATCGTGGTTTATCATCTTCACGTTGCTCCGGACGATATGGGCAGAGTTATCGGCAAGCAGGGCAGGATCGCAAAGGCTATCAGAGTCGTAATGCGTGCTGGTGCTTCCCGTGTGGATCAGAAAATAATGGTAGAGATAGACTGATAGTTCAGTGAATAAATCATCACCCCGTACAGATAATAGTATGGGGTGATTTTTTTGCGTATAAATAAAAAATACTTCAATGCGTTCACAGGTATAGCCGTGGGGATATGCAATGGTTTTTTCGGTTCAGGTGGAGGAATGATAGCAGTGCCTATGCTTGAAAAAGGCGGCAGTGAGGCGAAAAAAGCTCACGCCACGTCCATTGCTATAACGCTTCCATTGTCTATTATAAGCGGTCTTGTATATTTCAAGGGTGGAAGTCTTGACATTTGGCAGGCAGTGAAGTTCATACCCCTTGGGATAGTGGGTGCGGCAGTTGGTGCAATTCTCATGAAAAAGCTTTCAAACAGCCTGCTAAAACGCATTTTCGGACTGCTCATGATAATTGCAGGCGTGAGGATATTTATGAAATAGGGTGATATTACGGCTTGGTATACCATATGTGCGGTGGCTTTTCTCACAGGTATCTTTGCCTCCATGGGTCTTGGAGGCGGAATGGTGCTTATAGTTTATCTGACGGTCTTTGCAGGCTTTTCGCAACTAGCGGCGCAGGGGATAAACCTTGTGTTTTTTATCCCTATCGCAATAATAAGCCTTGTGCTTCACACGAAAAACAAGCTTGTGGAATGGAAAAAAGCCGTTCCCGCAGTTTTGTGGGGAACGGCTGCTGTTATCATATCAGCATGGCTTGCAAACAGGATAGAGCAAAGCCTGCTTTCAAAAGCTTTCGGTATTTTCCTTATCCTAATGGGACTGAAAGAGTTATTTTTCAATAGTGAAAAGCACAAGTTCAAAAGGGTCTGAAAAACGCTGTGTCCAGCCGCTATTGCCTACTCCTCTTGATACAACAAGGGTTGTATCGTTCACGCTGTAAGTGCCGTCGGTATATTTCGGGAACAGACCCTGACCAGGTGCATAAAGACCATTCACAAAGGGAAGCCTTATAAGTCCGCCATGTGCGTGACCTGTGAAGTCGATATCGATATGCGTTCCATACTGCACTGCGGTCTTACTGAAATAGTTGCAATCCTCAGGATAGTGATTTAGCAGTATGACAAAATCCTCTGTGACCTGAGAAAAAGCCTTGCTGTCATTTTCCATATTGTCAAAGCCCAACAGGCTTATAGTATCACCATTTCGTGTGAGTGTGGTATGCTCGTTATAGAGGACGTTTACACCATAGCTTTCACAACCTGAAACAAACTGCTCCCTTTCCTCCTGAGAAAGATTATATTCATGGTTGCCCATAACAAGATAGACAGGACATATGTCAGGGAGCTTTTTCATAAGCTCAAGGGAGCGGTCAACATCGGGAAATATCTGATCTACGCTGTCCCCTGTGACAAAGATATAGTCAGGCTCACAGTCTTTGACCTTTTCCGTCAGCCTATCTATATAGCCCTTGCCCCACTCGTTGTGGAAGTCAGATATCTGAACTATCTTACAGCCCTCGAAGCCCTCAGGCAAGTTGTCAAAATGCGCTGACAGCTTTTTGACCTCGATATAGGTATTAGACCACACAAAATCGGCTAATACCATTACCGCAAGCACTATTATCACTATGATGATATTTCTTTTCTGCTTTTTAGTCAGCCTGCTTTGCTTTTTTTCTTCTGTATTCAAGATAGCCCTCCAAAATTATCGTTGCGGCAACTGTATCTACAACAGCCTTTCTTGCCTTTCCCCTGACGTTTGTTTCGTTAAGGATATTGTGTGCTGTGACAGTTGTGGAACGCTCGTCCCACATTCTCACGGGCAGGTCTGTACGCTCTTTCAAAAGCTCAGCAAATGCCCTGCACTTCTCTGCTCTTGGACCTTCCGTGCCGTTCATGTTTATAGGCAGACCTACTATTATCTCACCTGCACCGTACTCAGCCGCTGTCTGAGCCGCCTTATCTGCGAGCCTTTCGGCGTTTCTCTCAGGAACAGTGCCGATAGGAGAAGCAAGAAACTCAGAGCGGTCGCTTATTGCAAAGCCTGTTCTTGCGTCACCATAATCTATTGCCATTATTTTCATTTCACACACCTCTACATCATGACTTTTCGTATCATTATATCATAATACTGTCTGTAAAGCAAGTCCTAAAGCAGAATTTAGGAAATTAAACTGCAAGGACGCAATGTGGAAAAGCTTTCTGCAGATCATTTTCTCAAAAAAGTAAAATAGTTCCTTAAATACTGTGATTATTTGTGCATTATGGTTATTGATTTTTATTTTTAATTATGTTATAATGCTTTATTATCAGAGGGTATGCACAAATATCAGGGTTAGGTTTTGTGCAAAATTATATTTTGTAAGAATTTGAAAGGAAAAAGAAAATGAAGAAATTTTTATCAGCAGCAATGTCTGCTATCATCGCCTGCGCTTCAATATTCTCATGCACACTGACTGCTTTTGCCGAAGATGCAGAAACTGAGGACGTTACAATAGATTGCTCCTCCGCAGAAGCCGCAAGCAATTGGACACAATCTCTCACCATTGAACAGGGCGACTTCAATGCTACAAGGCTCACAAAGGATTCAAAGATAGTTGTTACATTCAACAGTGAGGACGTAAACGAAAAGTCAGGCAACAAATACAGTGCAGAGCTTATTTTTCAGAGCTGGGAGAATACGACTACATCAGTGGCACAGGACGGTGCAGTTTGGGCAAAGATAGCCCCTGTTGAGTTTGACGAAACAACGGCTACATATGACTTTGAGTCTATCGCAACTGCATACGGCACAGATGATTTTAGCCAGGTATACAAAATAATGGTAGGCGCAACTGACAGAGCGAAGATAACGGTGACCGGTGTAAAGATAACAAACTGCAAGACAAAGACTTATGCAGAAAAGGAAGAAAAAGACTCAAAGGGAACAAACCCTATTATCATAGTTATTGCGGTCATTGCAGGAATTGCTATCGCAGTTGTGGTAATTGTGATAATCATGAACAAGAAGTCAAGCGAAGCCTTTGACGTAAGCACCGGCAAGTTCGTTGACAAGAAAAATCTTTTTGACGAGCCTAAGAACTACGAGGACGAGAAGAAATAAAAAATAACGCTATCAGCAGGAGGACGAGCAGTTCGTTCTCCTGCTTTTTTTATACCAGAAATATTGACTTATAGACGGAGTTATGGTATTATATTAAAAGGTATATTTAATAATTGGAGGCTATATAAAATGTCAATATTTAAACTTGATCCAGCATTTAAGGACTACATCTGGGGCGGTACCAGACTTAGAGATGAGTACGGCAAAAAGTGCGATTATGATAAGGTCGCAGAGAGCTGGGAGCTTTCTTGTCATAAGGACGGCCCAAGCGTTGTGGCTGACGGTGAATACAAGGGTCTGACACTCAACGAGTATATCGAAAAGGCAGGCAAGGGCGTTCTTGGCAAGAACTGCGAGAGATTTGAGAACTTCCCTATCCTTATTAAGCTCATTGACGCTAAGGACAATCTTTCTGTACAGGTACACCCTGACAACGATTATGCAATGAGAGTTGAAGGCGAATACGGCAAGACAGAAATGTGGTATGTTGTTGACTGCGACGAGGGTGCAACTCTTCTCTACGGTTTCAAGCACGAGATAACAAAGGAAGAATTTGCAAGAAGGATCGCTGACAACACGCTTCTTGAAGTAACAAACGCTGTACCTGTTAAGAAGGGCGACGTTTTCTTCATCAAGTCAGGCACGCTCCATGCTATCGGCAAGGGTATCCTTATTGCTGAGATACAGCAAAACTCAAACACTACATACAGAATTTATGACTATGGCAGAGTTGGCAAGGACGGCAAGCCTAGAGAGCTTCACGTTAACAAGGCTCTTGACGTAACAAAGCTTGCTCCTGCTGAGCAGTATCCTGAGACACCTGTTGAGAAGAAGGACGGCTATGACATAAAGCTTCTTTCAAAATGCGAATACTTCACAACATACAGGGTGAACGTTGAAACAAAGGCTGAGCTTGACGCTGACGAAAACAGCTTCAACAGTATTCTCGTTCTCGAGGGTGAGCCTGTTATCAGCGGTGGCGAAACTGTTTGTGCAAAGAAGGGCGAAAGCGTATTCATTTCAGCAGGCACAGGCAAGTATACTGTTGAGGGCAAATGCACATTCGTGCTTACAAAGATAGACTAAGGTGAGATAAATGCTTAAACTTGACCTGAAAAAGGAGATAGGTGAGCTTGGCGCACTTGTGATCGCTTTTATTATAGGATTTGTGGCAAGCTCATTTTGGATAGGTCTTATCAGCTTTGTGGTGCTGGAGCTTGTGTATCTTCTGGTATATGACGCCATAGCAAAAAAGGCTGAAGCCAAAAAGCCAAAAGAGGAAAAGGAAGAGATAAACTTTCACGAATATGACGATGACACTGAGAGCGATAACGCTCAGTAAGCTCAGAAAATAAAAGGGAGAAATTATTATGAAGTATTACATTGGTATTGATCTTGGCGGCACTAACATCAAAGCAGGTGTTGTAAATGAAGAATTTGAGATAATCGCAAAGGCTACCTGCAAGACCAATCTGCCAAGACCTGCGGAGGAGATCTGCGAGGATATGGCTAAGGTCGCTTTGGAAGCTGTAAAAAACGCAGGGCTGGAGATAGAGCAGATAGAGTCTGTAGGTATCGGCACACCTGGTACTGCAAACTCTGACACAGGCGTTATCGAGTATTCAAACAACCTTGGTTTCCTTAACTTCCACGTTGTTGACCTTATGAAGAAGTTTATCGACAAGCCTTGCTATGTTGAGAACGACGCTAACGCTGCGGCATACGGCGAGTATGTTGCAGGTGCAGCAAAGGGTGCGAACGACGCTGTTTGTATCACTCTGGGCACAGGCGTTGGCGGAGGAATAATCATTAACGGAAAGATATACTCAGGCTTTAACTTTGCAGGCGCTGAGATAGGTCACACTGTTATCGACCCTAACGGTCCGCAGTGTACTTGCGGCAGACACGGCTGCTTTGAGGTATTCTCTTCTGCAACAGGTCTTGTAAGAATGACAAAAGAGGCTATGTTCGAGGACAAGGACTCTATCATGTGGAAAATGAACGAAGAGGACGGCAAGGTATCTGCAAGAACTGCGTTCAACGCCATGAGAGCAGGCGATAAGGCAGGCAAGGAAGTTGTTGACAAATACATAAAGTATCTTGCTTGCGGAATCACAAACACAATAAACATCTTCCAGCCTGATATTCTCTGTATCGGCGGCGGCGTATGCAACGAAGGTGACCCTCTGCTTTTGCCGCTGAAAGAGCTTGTGGCTAAGGAAGTCTACACAAAGAACTCAGAAAAGAACACTGAGATAGTTATTGCAAAGCTCGGAAATGACGCAGGCATAATCGGTGCGGCATTCCTTGGACTTTCACACAAAAAGTAATAAAAACATAAAGGGGTATTCAAAATGGGATTTTTCGACAAGATATTAAAAGGTGCTGTAGACGCTATCGACAACGCTGCGGCAAAAAACGGCAACGGTCCTACAGGACTTAAAGACCTGTTCAATCAGGCTATGGATAAAAAGGATGAAGCTATAAACGGCACTTCAAGCTCCACGGCTTCAAGCAAACCAAGCACTGCCACTTCAAGCACAAGTTCAAGCAAGAGAAGCAATTGTGCTTATACAAGACCGACATATACCACACCGCAGGAAGTTCTTGACACAGCAAGTATTCCTGCAAAGCCGTCAAGAGAAATAACCTATGAAATTTTCGACGGCAAAGACGCAGAAATAAGGGTGAAAGTATCATTTGACCTGAGCGGTGATTTCATCGAAACAGAATGTGACTTTGATTATGGCGCAATGTATCTGCCAAACTGTGATGATGATTTTGATGACAATTACTCTGACAGCAATACACCTTATTTTGAAATGGTAAGTGCGCCTGATGACGAGATATACTATATGATAGATAAATGTCGAAATGGCGGCACGCCTGACAATGCAATGATGTTCCTGCGTGTTGATGATATGGGACCTAGGATACAGTTCAAAGCCAAGGTGAAAAACAGGTTTGGCAAGATAGAGTATTTTTATAACTGTCAATTCCATGATGAGTTCAACCCCCAAAGCTACATCGGCGTATGTTACAATGCTGATGTTGTTGGTACTCCACTTGAGAAAAAGCTTATGGCTGCTGTTGACGAAGCGGCACGCACATTCCGCAGAGAAGTAGTTAAAATAGAGGACAGACCATTCCGCTAAGGAGGACAAAACGAAATGAAGTTCAGTATAATAGGTTTTATACCTACTTTGCTTTTGCTGATACCTGTGATAGCAGCCTGTTTCAAGACACCTGCCGACAAGCCTGAGCTTGAGGACGAGAACATTATCGTTTTCATTGCAAAGTGTGTGGGCAGATTTGGCTGCATAGGCTATATGTGCCTTGCTATCGGAGATTACAAGGTAGGCTTTTCAAGCAAGCTGCTTTTCATAATATGGGCTGTTGTTGCACTGCTCGTTATCGCACTTTATTGGGTGCTTTGGATAAGGCAATATAAAAAAGGCAATCATTTTGAAGATATTTACGGCACTGGTATACCGCTTTTCATTATCCCTGCGGCATTCGTGCTTGTGACAGGTATCTTCTCAATGAATTTTATGCTTATCATATTCTCAGTGCTGGATATCGTTTGCGAATACTGCTCTGCATACGGTGTGAGAAAGCGTCTGCACCCTGCAAAGACAGAGGAAAGCTCAGACGAGGCTGAAACAAAAGAAAATGAGGACGGAGAATAATACCGCTCTCAGTAATATATTTTTCAAAAGAGGTAATAAAAAATGGCGTGTAATTATTTTTGTGACGGAGTAGACAAAGCTCCACAGAGATCACTTTTCAATGCTCTTGGCATGACAAAAGAAGAAATGGACAGACCTCTCGTTGGTATCGTATCTTCATATAATGAGATAGTTCCCGGTCACATGAACATTGACAAGATAGTTGAAGCTGTTAAAATGGGCGTTGCAATGGCAGGCGGAACACCTGTTGTATTCCCTGCTATCGCTGTTTGCGACGGTATTGCTATGGGTCACATGGGAATGAAGTATTCTCTCGTTACCCGTGACCTTATCGCAGATTCAACAGAGTGCATGGCTTTGGCTCATCACTTTGACGCTCTTGTTATGATACCAAACTGCGACAAGAACGTTCCCGGTCTGCTCATGGCAGCCGCAAGAGTAAACGTTCCTACTATTTTCGTATCAGGCGGTCCAATGCTGGCTGGTCACGTTAAGGGCAAAAAGACTTCCCTTTCAAGCATGTTTGAGGCTGTTGGTACTTACAACGCAGGCAAGTTCACTCTTGATGACGTTGAGGAATTCGAGAACAAAGCCTGTCCGACTTGCGGAAGCTGTTCAGGTATGTACACTGCAAACTCTATGAACTGCCTTACAGAAGTTCTCGGCATGGGTCTTAGAGGAAACGGCACTATCCCTGCTGTATATTCTGAAAGACTCAAGCTTGCAAAGCACGCAGGTATGCAGGTAATGGAGCTTTACAAGAAGAACATCAGACCAAGAGATATCATGACAAAGGACGCTTTCATCAACGCTATCACAGCTGATATGGCACTGGGCTGTTCAACAAACTCAATGCTTCACCTCCCTGCTATTGCTCACGAGTGTGGAGTAGAGCTTGACCTTGACTTTGTAAACGAGATATCAAAGAGAACGCCAAACCTCTGTCACCTTGCTCCTGCCGGTCACACATACATGGAAGACCTCAACGAAGCAGGCGGCGTTTACGCAGTTCTTGGCGAGCTTAACAAGAAAAACCTTATCAACACAGACTGCATGACCTGCACAGGCAAGACAGTAGGCGAGAACATCAGCGGCGTTGTAAACAAGAACCCTGAGCTTATCAGACCAATAGACAATCCATATTCTCAGACAGGCGGAATCGCAGTTCTCAGAGGAAACCTTGCACCTGACACCTGCGTTGTTAAGCGTTCTGCTGTTGCACCTGAAATGCTGGCTCATGAAGGTCCTGCAAGAGTATTCGACTGCGAGGAGGACGCTATCGCTGCTATCAGAGGCGGCAAGATAGTTGAGGGCGACGTTGTCGTTATCCGTTACGAGGGGCCAAAGGGCGGTCCTGGAATGAGAGAAATGCTCAATCCTACATCTGCTATCGCAGGCATGGGTCTTGGCTCAACTGTTGCACTTATCACTGACGGACGTTTCAGCGGTGCTTCAAGAGGTGCTTCTATCGGTCACGTTTCACCTGAGGCAGCCGTAGGCGGTCCTATCGCACTTGTTGAAGAAGGAGATATGATAGCAATAGATATTGACAACTGCTCTATCACACTTAAAGTATCCGACGAGGAGCTTGCTGAAAGAAGAAAGAACTGGAAGCCAAGACAGCCAAAGGTAACAACAGGCTATCTTGCAAGATACGCTTCACTTGTAACTTCTGCAAACAGAGGTGCTATACTTCAGATAAAGGACTAATATTCGACACAAAATAATAAGGGAGAAAGGCGGAAAAATATGAAAAAATTCATTTCAGGCTTGCTTGGAATACTCTTTGTAGTTCTTGTAGTAGTAGGTATTTTCATCTGTACATATGTATTCAATCAGCCGTCAAGATCAGGCGATTCAAGAGAGCTTATCTCTGGAACATGGACAGATAAGGACGCAAACATCACTTTTGAGTTCTCTGACGAGGGCGATTTCACTATCACTCACGCTGATGACAAATCAGTTATCGCAAAGGGCTGGTTTAAAATTCAGGAGGACGGGGGAAGCGGAAAGATACAGCTTCTTGTAAATCCGTCTGACAGAGATACAACTGTTGATATCGGTCTGAGAATGAAGTTCTTCTCGACTATTTCCTACAAAAACCTTTCTGTACCGTCTGAGGACGAGGGCGACAAGGTCGCTACCTGCAAGTTCATTTTCCAGAACTCTGACGGAGTTTACTCTTGCGAGAGAAAAGACTCTGACGGCTCGTTCTACGATGGCAAATAACGAATTTTCAAGGGCTACGGCTGAACGATATGTTTAGCCGCAGCTTTTGTGCAGTAAAGACTTGATTAAGATAAAAAAAGGAGTAAAAATGGAGCTACTGATCAAAAATATCCGTGCCTGCGACCCGCAGACAGGGCTTGACGGTATAACGGACATAGGCATTGACGGAGGAAAGATAGTCAGCCTTGGAAAAACTGACGAGCATGCTCAGAGAGTTATCGACGCAAAGGGCAAGCTTTGTGCATTGCCTGGGCTTTTCGATATGCACGTTCACTTCCGTGACCCAGGTCTTACCTACAAGGAGGACATCATCACAGGTGCGAACGCCGCAAAGGCAGGCGGTTTCACGGGCGTCGCTTGTATGCCGAACACAAAGCCGCCTATCGACTCCCCTGAGGGCGTGAAATACGTTTTTGAAAAGGCAAAGAAAACAGGTATCGACGTTTTCCCTATTGCCTGCGTTACAAAGGGCATGAAAGGTCAGGAGCTTTGCGACTATGACGCACTCAAAGCCGCAGGAGTTACCGCCATTTCAGATGACGGCAGACCTGTTGAGAACGCTGAGCTTATGCGTCAGGCTATCGAAAAGACTAACGAGAACGGTCTTATCGTGACTTCTCACTGCGAGGACATGAAGATAATAAACGGTGGTATCATCAACAAGGGCGAGATATCCGAAAAGCTTGGAGTAAAGGGCATGGACAGAGCCTCTGAGGACTATATCACAGCCCGTGAGATATGCCTTGCAATGAGCTGCAATGCGAGAGTTCACATATGCCACGTTTCCACAAAAGGCTCTGTGAACATCATAAGAGCGGCGAAAAAGGACGGCGTTGAGGTCACCTGCGAAACTGCGCCGCACTATTTCACATTCACAGACGAAAAGCTTTTAGCCCGTGACGCAGATTTCAGAATGTCGCCTCCACTTAGAACTGAGGAGGACAGGGCGGCTGTTGAGGAAGCTGTTCTTGACGGCACTATCGACTGCATCATCACCGACCACGCTCCACACTCCGCAGAGGAAAAGGCTGACTTTGAGAAAGCTCCAAACGGTGTTGTGGGACTTGAAACTTCCCTTGCAGCTACGCTTACAAAGCTTTATCACAGCGGCAAGTGCGGTCTTGACAAGATAGCAGAGATAATGTCGGTAAATCCGAGAAAGATAATGGGACTTGAGCCTATCAAGATAGCAGTTGGCGAAAGATGCGACCTTTGTATCTTTGACCCTGACTATGAATGGGAAGTTATCCCTGCGGAGCTTAATTCAAAGAGCAAAAACAGCGTGTTCAAAGGCGCAAGGCTCAAAGGCAAGGTAATGTACACAATATGCAGAGGAAAGCTCGTTTTTGAGCTTTAAAATAAAATATCCGAAAGGAAGATAAAAATGGCATTTGACAGACTTATTGAAAATATCGTAAAGACACAGAACCCGTCAGTAGTGGGGCTTGACCCAAAGCTTGACTATGTTCCTGAATACATCAAGGAAAAGAAGTTCAAGAAATACGGCAAGACGCTCAAGGGTGCGGCAAAGGCTATATGGGAGTTCAACAAGACTATAATCGACGAGATACACGATATCTGCCCTGCTATCAAGCCACAGGCTGCATACTATGAAATGTATGGCTATGAGGGTGTAAAGACCCTTTACAAGACTATACAGTATGCAAAAGAAAAAGGTATGTTCGTCATGACAGACGGAAAGAGAAACGATATCGGCGCAACTATGGAAGCTTACGCAACCGCACATCTTGGTCTTACTGACGTTGGCGGCGAGCTTGTGGAAGCTTTCGGTGCAGACGCTCTCACTGTAAACGGCTATCTCGGCTCAGACGGAATCAACCCGCTTCTTGACCAGTGCAGAAAATATGACAAGGGCATTTTCGTTCTTGTAAAGACATCAAACAAGTCAAGCGGTGAGCTTCAGGATCTTATGATAGGCAACAAGACAGTTTATGCCACAATGGGCTCAATGTGCGAGTTGTGGGGCAAGGACGTTATGGGCAAGTATGGCTACAGCGGTGTTGGCGCAGTTGTGGGTGCGACTTATCCTGAGCAGCTTGCTGAAATGAGAAAGGCTCTGCCGCACACATTCTTCCTTGTACCGGGCTATGGTGCACAGGGAGGCGGTGCTGAGGGCGTATCAAAGGCATTTGACGATCACGGACTTGGTGCGATAGTAAATTCCTCCCGTGGCGTAATGTGTGCTTACAAGAAAGAGGATAACTGCGACGAGCACGATTTTGCAAAGGCTGCAAGACGTGAAGTTATCAGAATGAAAGAGGATATAATCTCATATCTGCCAAAGATCACACTTGAATAAACACTAAAGGAGTGACTGAGTATGACAGCAAAGGGCGTTATATTGTTTACAGCGGCGGTGGGAGCATTGCTTTTATGCTCCTGCGCAAAGAACGAGGATACAAGCTCTTTGACGGAAAGTCAGCAGGAGCAAAGCGATTTTCCAAGATGTATCGTAGGCGAGTGGAAATGCCGTGAAACGCCCCTTGACAACAGCGAGCTTTATTCGGGCTATCTCAGCCTTATTATCCGTTCAGACGGCAACTATCTCATGTATGACGCAGAAGCAGGCAATCCTTGCTTAAAAGGCACTATCGAAATGGACGGCGACGATCTTGATCTTATCTTTGTTGATGACAGCGGAGTGGATTTTGCGCCGCCTGCCGGTTGGGAGAATATGTCCAAAAGGCAGGAGATAGGCTATTTTGCTGACTCTTACACGCTAAAGCTTACTTATACTGATAATGATAACTCGGTCACTCTCGTTTTTGATGCGGTGAACGCTCCGAATGAGGTAAAGAACTAAGTACAGGGAGGATTTTTAATGTACAAGCAGGGTAAATACCCAATAGTTTCAAAAAAGACCCTTGCAAAAGGAATTTTTGACATTGAGATATACTGTCCGCACATTGCAAAGGCGGCAAAGGCAGGACAGTTCGCACAGGTGCAGGCAGAGGGCTTTTTCCTCCGCAGACCTATCTCTATTTGCGATATCAACAAGGACAAGGGTACTATCCGCCTTGTTTTTGAGGTAAGAGGTCACGGCACTGACAAGATAAGCGAGCTTAACAAGGGCGACCTTGTTGACATTATCGCACCGCTGGGTAACGGCTTCAAGGTACTTGAAAAGGGCAAAAAAGCTGTCTGTATCGGCGGCGGCATCGGCACGCCTCCAATGGTTGGCATTGCAAAGGAATACGGCGAGAACGCCACTGTTATAAGCGGTTTCAGAAACGCTGCGGCTGTTATTTTGCAGGAGGACTTCAAGGCTATGGGCTGTGACGTTCAACTTTGCACTGACGACGGCTCGGCAGGAAGAAAGGGCTTTGTTACTGACGCGCTTCTTGACGTGCTTAAAAGCGAAAAGCCTGATATCGTTTATGCCTGCGGTCCAATGATAATGCTCAAAAATATCACGAAGATATGTGAGGAAAACGGCATTTACTGTCAGGTATCTCTTGAACAGAGAATGGCTTGCGGCGTGGGTGCGTGTCTTGTATGCGTATGCCGCACTGTCAAGGACGGTCAGGAGTTCAATTCTCACGTCTGCAAGGACGGTCCTGTATTCGACAGCGAGGAGGTAGTATTTGATGAATAGGATAAATGTGAATTTCTGCGAAGTTGAGTTCAAAAACCCTGTTATCCCTGCAAGCGGAACATTTGGCTACGGCAGAGAGTACGAGCAGTTCTATCCACTTTCAAAGCTGGGCGGAATATCCGTAAAAGGCACTACGCTTCACCGCCGTGAGGGCAACCCAGGACCGAGAGTTGCGGAAACTCCAAGCGGTATGCTCAATTCTGTTGGACTTCAAAACGGCGGCGTTGACAAGTTCATAAACTACGAGCTTCCAAACCTTGTAACAAAAGACACAAGGATAATCGCCAACATAGCAGGCTCAACTATTGAAGAATGTGCAGAGCTTGCAGAAAAGCTCAACGGCACGGCTGTTGACATGATAGAGCTTAACATATCCTGCCCGAACGTAAAGCAGGGCGGAGCGGCATTCGGCACCGACTGCAACGTTGCAGGTGCTGTCACAAAGGCTGTAAAGGACGTTACGGAAAAGCCTCTTATGGTAAAGCTTTCACCGAACGTTACAAGCATTGTGGACATTGCAAAGTCTGTTGAGGCAAACGGCGCTGACGCTGTTTCCCTTATAAACACGCTTCTCGGTATGCGTATCGACATAAAAACACGCCGTCCGATTTTGAAAAATAACGTGGGCGGGCTTTCCGGTCCTGCGGTGTTCCCTGTTGCCGTAAGAATGGTATGGCAGGTGGCAAACGCTGTTAAAATACCTGTTATGGGCATGGGCGGTATCGCCACATGGGAAGACGCCATTGAAATGATGATGGCAGGCGCAGGAGCTGTTCAGGTAGGTGCGGCAATATTTGCTGACCCTTATGCACCTGTGAAGATAGCCGAGGGTATGCAGAAATTCTGCGAAGACAACGGTATAAACAACATCTCTGAGATAGTCGGCACTGTTAAGCCTTGGTAACAACATAGTAAAATATCCGTCTTTTTACAGGGCGGATATTTTTATGGCATTTTTTCTTATGAATTTCTTAAATCCATTGAAAACAGCTTGCAAAAATGCTATAATTTAAGTCGTCAGGAAAGGCTGACAGAGAAAGGGGAAAGATATGTTTCTTAGAGTACTTTGCGTGATAACATCTGCACTTACAGTTCTTACCACGCTTTCAATGACATCATGCGGAGCAGACAACGCCATTTCGTCTGAGGCTTCCGAAAGTGCTGTTACATCTACAGCAGACAGCGGTAAAACTGCAAAGGATATCCTTTCGGCAATAGAGGGCGACCACATGGACGCTTCGACTTTTTACGGTGAGGACAGCTTCACAAAGAATACCGAAAAGCTTTATGGTATAGAAGCCGACAAGCTCAGCGACGGAGGAATACTTTACTCCTCTGACGGCAATTATGCTGACGAGATATCAATGCTCAAAATGGCTGACGGAAGCAGTGCAAAAAGCCAGCTTGCAGACAGGCTGAGCTACAGACTTAATCAATATGAAAACTACAAGCCTGAAGAAACAAAGAAAATACAGGCGGCAAAGATATTTCAGGCCGGAGATTACTGGGTGCTTGTTATCTCTGACAATGCTGACGAAATATCTGACGAGATAACAGACATGATAAATTAAAAAACGGAGGAAAGAAAATGACAACAGCGAAAAAAATACTTACCCTTTCACTTTGTCTGACCTGCCTTACAGCGGGTATGACAGGCTGTGCAAAAGATAAAAGCAGTTCTGATACTAAAATTACTAAAAGCACATCATCACAATCAGAAAGCAGCGACAGCGAGAAGATAAAAGAGCTTAGCGACAAGCTTGAAAAGCTGGAAAACACGCTTTCTAACATTCTGGGTGAGGATATATTTGATCCTGCAGACGGTGACGGCAACGTAAACGGTGAGATACACCCTATCTATGATGATACGACAGTGGTTGAAGCTTACAAGTCGGGTGACGATTCAAAGCTCACTGACGATAAGGACAAATACATACTCAAAGAGCTAAAAAAGGCTGTGGGCGAGATAATCAAAGACGGCATGAGCGAATATGACAAGGAAAAGGCTGTTTATGATTATGTGTTCTCTCAGACCCACTTTAATGACGATTCTCTTGTGGCGATATCTGATGACAGTGAAGATGACGAGTCATACAATCCTTACGGATTTTTCCATGACCACTCTACTATCTGTGTGGGAAACGCAACAACAATAAAGCTGTTTTTTGATGTTCTGGGTATCGACAGCAAGATAATACACTCAACAGAAAACGGCGAACACGCTTGGAACGTTGTGAAGATAGACGGCAAATGGTATCACCTTGATGTGACATTTGACGGCGGCGATGAAGCTCCTGACTACGCATATTTCAACGTACCTGACACTGCAAAGGACGACGGCTCTTATCCTTGGAACAAAGAGGATTTCCCTGAATGCACTGCCACTGACGATTGCTACATATGCAAGAATGCCAAGAAGCTTGACAGCGTTTATGATATACCTGAGCGCATAAAGGAAGCAATGTCAGGCAAAGAAAAAACTATATATATGTCACTGGACGTGCCGGAGGGAGCAGGCAGCACTGCTGTTGCGGAGCAGGTCACAAACATAATATCAAACTTTTACATTGACGATTACAATATCTCTTCCACACCTGTTATTGACGCAGGGGACAAGGTTTGCTTTGGAATTTCTTTAAACTCGGCAGATGATGACGATTCGGATAATTCTTATGACACAGACAATGCACTTGGCATTGATTACGACAAGCTTTCAAAGGCATTCTCAGATGCTCTCGGAATAGATTATGAGTATGAGCCTGATTATTCTGATAATAATATAATAGGTTAAAGATTATAAGGGGATTCTTTAAGGCAATACCGCACAAAGCCCACCTAACGGCTTTGTGTGGTGTTGCCTTAATAAAAGCCGCAGGGCGTACAGCGTAAAAACTGTATGCCCTGCGGCTTTTTATATCGGATTTGATCGAAGAAAGCTTGCCCATTGGGTCACACGTCAGCTTGCCTGACTGTCTGCCCTTTTCCGATTTTGTATGTTTGAGAAATTAGTTCTCGAAAAGTGCTGTTGAAAGATATCTCTCACCTGTATCAGGGAGAAGTGCAACGATAGTCTTGCCCTTGTTCTCTGGTCTCTTTGAAAGTATCTCGGCTGCTTTAAGTGCTGCGCCTGATGAGATACCAACAAGGATACCCTCTGTTTTAGCGAACTTGTTGCCTGTCTTGAAAGCGTCCTCATTCTCGATAGGAAGGATCTCGTCATAAACCTTTGTATCGAGGACATCAGGAACAAAGCCAGCGCCGATACCCTGAATTTTGTGTGGACCTGATTTGCCCTGTGAAAGAACAGGTGAAGTTGCAGGCTCTACTGCTACGATCTTAACGTCAGGGTTCTTTGATTTGAGATACTGACCAACACCTGTTACTGTTCCGCCTGTGCCAACGCCTGCGATAAAGATATCTACCTTACCGTCTGTATCTTCCCAGATCTCAGGACCTGTTGTTGCAAAGTGAGCGGCTGGGTTTGCCGGGTTTACGAACTGACCGAGGATAACTGAGTTCTCGATCTCGCCTTTAAGCTCGTCAGCCTTCTTGATAGCACCTGTCATGCCCTTTGCGCCTTCTGTGAGAACTATCTGTGCGCCATATGCCTTAAGAAGATTTCTTCTTTCGATACTCATTGTTTCAGGCATTGTAAGAATTACCTTGTAGCCCTTTGATACGCCCACAGCCGCAAGACCGATACCTGTGTTTCCTGATGTAGGCTCTATAATAGTTGCACCTTTCTTGAGAACGCCCTTCTTCTCAGCTTCCTCGATCATTGCAAGTGCAACTCTGTCCTTAACGCTTCCTGCCGGGTTGAAATATTCAAGCTTTGCAAGGATAGTTGCGTCAGCCTCTACTGCCTTTTCAAAATTAACTGCTTCGATTATTGGAGTTTTTCCGATAAGCTCCGAAACGCCCTTATAGATCTTTGACATTTTAATCTACCTCCGATATGAAAATTATTTTATGCGGTTTTCTGTACCGCTTATGTTTGCTATGGTTATACTATATCACTTTATTCCTACTATGTCAATAGGATTAATATGCTTTCTATGTTTTATACAACAAAGTCAGCTTATTGCAAGCTTTGATTTGTGCATTATGACCTATAATCATACTCAGTAATGCAATATGGCTTATTATTTTCATCACAAAGCTCCACAAATTTTCTGCCCTCATCGGTATAAACAAGAGCCTTTATGACTTTACCACGCCTCAAGGGATTTTTATATTCCACACGGATACGCTTCACAGCAGACTCGTTTTCCACAAACTCGTCTGTTATGTCAAGATATCTCGCATTATTGACGTGTTCGTTCATGTCGATATAGCATTTCAGCACCGGGATATCCTCATACACCTGAGGCTCAGTATCAGGTAGGGCTATCTTTCTTGGAAGATACTCCATATCAAGCTTTGGATAGAGCTTCACCCTATCAACAAGCTCCTGTGGAACTTTTATAGGCCGCTGAGAGGTTTTGTCCATGAAAGCGCCAGAAGCTATAGACTTCACGCAGATATCACCGTTTTCGTCATATATCACTGTGTTTCTGTATCCATACATTCTTTTAAGCTCATAGGTCCATGTTTTCACGATGAGCTTTTCGTTCTGCTCAGGTCTGCGGACGATATCGAGCTGTCTTGACACAAGAAACATCACGCAGTTTTCTTTCTCAAAAAAAGGCGACATAACAGGGTGAGTGTCAAGGTGGATAACAGAGCAATCCTGCAAAAGGTCAACAAGGCAGCTATTTCTTATTATGCCATGCGAACCTATCTGGCTGCAATTTACAGTGCGTTTCATTTCATACATATTGCTTTCCTCCATTCTGCTATATGATAATTATACAACTTATTGTCGCTTTTTTCAACAGCGAAACAGTTAAAATTGTTAGCAAGCATAATATTACTGCAAGTCTGAGTATGTTGTTATTGATGTTTCGGAGAATTAAACAGCAGGGCAAAGCAAAAGGGTCAGCGAAAATTCTGACCCTTCAGTCTGTATCAGAGCTTTGAATGCTTTCCTATCGTGATTTTTTCCAAAATGTTCATCTGCCTTTCGGGCGTTCGCTGTGTCGAAAAACGCTATGTATAAAAGTTTAGCACAATGTTTACCCGTAGTCAAGCACCGAACTATTGACAAACTGCCCTTGTGGATATATAATTTACCAAGAAACTACACTTTGAAAAGGAGGTGCGGCAGTGACAAAGGTCATATATCCTGTTATCGGCAGGCAGACTTCCCTGCCCTTTTATCTCACCGGAATAGGCATTTCCGACCCTGAATTTCACGTCACAAGGGACAAAGGGCTTGTTTCACATCAGCTTCTTTTTACCTCAGGGGGCGAGGGCAGACTAATTGTCGGGGGAGAAGAATTTGTGCAGACTAAAGGCTCGGCATTTTATCTGCCCCCTAGCGTTCCGCATGAATATTATCCCTCAAATGGAAATTGGATAACAAACTGGATAGTTTTCCGTGGTGAATTTGCGGGGCAAATGCTTGCAAACCTTGGCTTTGACAGATTTAGATTCTCCCCTGAGATAAACACCCAAAAACCCGCCCAGCTTTTTGAGCGAATTTTAGTTGCCGCTGCCGACCCTGTGAACTGTGGCGAAAAAGCTTCCGCACTTGTGTATGAATATATCCTCGCCATGAGGACTGCAATGCTTTTCCCTGACAGCCGAAACAACGTGGGAAGCATTACAAAGCAGGCGCTTTTGTATATCGACAGCCGATACATGGAGGATATCACCGCAGAAACACTTGCAGGACTTTCGGGAGTGTCAGTACAACATTTCTGCCGTGTTTTTAAAGCAGAAACTTCAATGCGCCCCCTTGAATATATTGCAAAACGACGTATCTCTCAGGCAAAATCTCTGCTTCTTAACACCGACTCTGACATAGGCGACATAGGCAAGCAGGTGGGCTATGAGGACAGAAACTATTTCAGCATCGTTTTTAAAAAGCTGGAGGGCGTTTCGCCAAGAGAATACCGTCGTTCAAGAGGAACAGGTTTGTAATAATATTTTAAGCTTTATTAGAATTTTCTTAGCATATTTCAAAACAAAATGTTCGTATCTTAATAATATGCAAAATATTTCAGATTGACCATACACTCCTTTAAGCTTATAATTGTCATAAGAAAACAAGAAGCCATGCTTTATGCAAGGAGGATAACTTATGACGATACTAAAAAGGGGCGCGTCAATGGTGTCAGCATTGGTCATGATGATATCTAGCGCAGGCGCTTACAATTGCAGTGCGGAGGGAACAACGGTGAACGATAGCAATACAAATAATACAAGAGAGATAGTTATTGACGGAACTACGGCTCAGCTCAAAGAAAATATGCGCTACAGAGGGGCAGGCATGGTGAGCGCAAACAACTCATCAAGGCTTCTGCTGGATTACAAGACAGAACACCCTGATGTATATGAGCAGATAATGGAGTATATGTTTGGCAAAGAGGGCATCGGCATTACTCACCTTAAGTTGGAAATGGGTGCGGATATAAACTCATCATCAGGCACAGAACCATCTGTAATGAGAACAGAGGACGAAAAGGCTGACGTAACAAGAGGTGCGGCATACCAGCTTGCCGCTGACGCAAAGAGAATAAATCCTGACCTCACCTTGGATATGCTTTGGTGGAGCGAACCAAAGTGGGTATCCGGTGCATCAGACGTTTATGCTGCAAGATACAAATGGTATAAAAACACCCTTGACTCCGCTTATGAAACATATGGACTTGAATTTGACTATGTAAGTGCTGTGCAGAATGAGCGTGGAGCTGACCCTGAATGGGTGAAATATCTTTCCTCACATCTCAAAAGTGAAAAAGACACCCCTTATGACTACTCAAAGATAAAGATAGTCGGTGGAGAAGAGGTCTGCACATGGGGCTTTGCTGACAGAATGTATGAGGACAGCGAACTTATGAACGTTGTTGACGTGGTGGGAAGCCATTACACAAGCGAGTCCACCGAGAACGCACAGAAGCTTGCATATGAAGAAAACAAAGAGCTTTGGTTCAGCGAAGCAAGCTCGCCAATGGCATATGCGCAGGGTACATACAGATATGACGGCTCAGGTCTGGCAGGCATAAACGGCACACTTGATATTGCAAACAGAATAATCGGAATGTATCCAAACGGCAAAATGACACTTTATGAGTATCAGCCTGTTGTATCGGCATACTATGACGGCGCTTGCTACTGTCAGAAACAGCTTATCTCAGCCTGCGACCCTTGGAGCGGTTATTATATGCTTGACAGCGGATTTTATATGTCTCTGCATTTTTCGCAGTTCATTGAAAAAGGCTGGGCGTTCGTTGACAGCGGCTGCTACAGCGACGGCAAAAAAGGCGGTGACGGCCACGCTATCGTCGACGCAGTTTACAGCTATATGACCGCCACAGACACAGAAACAGGCGATTACAGCACTGTTATCACAAACACTACAAGCGAGCCTATACAGTATGACCTCAAGGTATCAGGACTTGACAAGGCGTCAAGCAACGTGAGCGTATGGGAAACAAGAGGTCCTGACAGCATTGACGGCAGCTATGACGAGAATTATTTCAAGAAAACTGAGGATATAACCCCTACAGAGAACGGCGGAGCTTATACATACTCTGTGACAGTGAAGCCAAATTCTATTGTGACAATTTCTACTGTTACACCTAAGCGCACAGAATACCAAAACGCTGACGAGAGCGAACGCACTGTTTTGAAGCTTCCATATTCGGACGATTTTGAGTATGCAGGCTATCCTGAGAATTATCTTTCATCAAGGGGCAATGCGCCAAGATACACAACAGATCAGGGCGGTGCTTTCGAGGTGGAAAAGACCGACAAGGGCAATATGCTAGTTCAGCAGATAACGGCTGACATGAAAGCCAACGAGTGGGGCTACACCCCAGAACCTGTGACTACATTCGGTGACGACAGGTGGTATAACTACTCTGTGAACGTTGACGCTGCTTTTGCGACTTCGCAGGACGCAGAATCAAACTATGTGGGCGTTGGTCTAAGATACACGCTTGGCTGCAATTCATACAGTGGCTATTGGATAAAGCTTTATGAGAACGGAAGCTGGGAGCTTAAAGCAAATGACGGCACTCTAAGCAGTGGAAGCTTAGACGGCTTTGACAGCACTGCTTCTCACAAGCTTAAAGTCGAGGCTGTAAACAACGTTATCCGTGGATATATTGACGGAAACATGGTGGCTGAATACTCTGTCAACGAAGGTGAATCTCTTATCGGCGCAGGCAGAGCGTCACTTTTCAGCTCATACAACAAAAACAGCTTTGACAACTTCTCTGCTGAACCTGTGGAGGGCAGTGACACATATGTAACTCGCTTTGACGAAACGGACTCTTGCTTCACTTTTGAGGGCAACTGGGAACACAACCTTATGAGCAGCTTCAAAAACTACAAACGAACCATATCAGATGGCACAGAGGGTGACTCTTTCACAGTAAACTTTGAGGGAACAGGCTTTGCGCTTTCAGGTGAAACAAGAGAAAACGCTATACTCGGGGTATCAATAGACGGAGGTGATGAACAGCTCGTGACAGTTTCAAGGACAGGTCAGCGTGAGATATCATGCCATTTTGAAGGCTTGTCTGAGGGCGCTCACACAGCAAAGGTAACCATAAAATCAGGCAAATATACAATTGACGCTATGCAGGTAACAGGTGGAAAGATACCATTCAAGAAGAAAAAGCCTGCGAAGTCTGAAAGCAAAAAGTCAGGCAAAAGCAAGCTTCCTATAGCCGTAGGCGCAGGCGTTTGCGCTGCTGCGGCAGTTGGTGCAGTGATATACGGCATAGCGAGAAAGAAGCGTAAGGAAAATAATGACTAAAATAAGCAGAACAACAGACATGACACAAGGCAGTGAAATGCGACACATAATAATGTTTTCACTGCCCTTGCTTGCAGGAAATCTTTTGCAGCAGACATACAATATAGTGGACACTATGGTGGTGGGGCGTTATCTGGGCGATGACGCCCTTGCCGCTGTTGGTGCTACAGGCTCTATCACTTATCTTTTTTACACCCTTTGCATTGGTCTTTCGGTGGGTGCAGGAATAATTGTTGCACAGTATTTCGGTGCAGGCAGGCAAAAATCCTTGCGGTCGGCAGTATTCAACTCAGCGCTTGTCACGGCTATATTCGGCATTGTAATAAGCCTTTTATCCGTGCCTGCCGCAAAACCTATACTGGAGCTTTTGAAAGTTCCTGACAAGCTCATCGAAGATTCTGTGGCGTATATGCAGATAGCCTGCGGCGGAACGATAGCGGTGGCAGCATACAACTGGATAAACGCCATAATGAGGGCTTTGGGCGACTCAAAAACACCGCTGATATTCTTAGGTGCAGCAAGCTTGCTAAACGCCCTCCTTGACCTGCTTTTTGTGGTGGTATTCAAATTCGGAATAGCAGGTGCGGCATGGGCTACAGTGCTTACACAGGCACTTTCTGCCATTTCTTGTATTGTGTACTGCTTTGCAGTGAGCGGAGAGATAAAGCTCACCGCCGACGATCTGCACGCCGACAAGGACATGATGAGCCGCTGTGTGAAAACAGGCGTGCCTATCGCCATACAAAACGGACTTATCTCGGTATCAATGGTGGCGCTCCAGCGTGTGACAAACGGCTTTGGCGAAACGGTCATGGCGGCATACACAGTTTCAATGCGTATCGAGCAGTTCGTTCAACAGCCGTTTTCTTCACTTAATGCGGCGGTTTCAACATTCACAGGACAGAATATCGGTGCAGGAAAAGAAAAACGTGCGCAGAAAGGTCTTGCTTGTGCAATAAAGATATCAGTGATATTCTCGGCAGTGGTGCTTGTGCTGTTCACACTGTTCGGTGGAGCGATAACATCTTGGTTTGTCAAGGGCAAGACTGTTATAAGCATATCGGCAAAAGCGCTTATCATAACCTCACTTTTCTACTGGTCGCTGGGTATTATCCACACCACAAGGGGCTTTTTGAACGGCGCAGGCGATACAAACTATGCCCTTGTAAACGGCATGGCGGAGGTAATATGCAGGATAGGTCTTTCACTTATCCTTACAAGGATAGCTTTCATAGGCTTCTGGGGTATATGGTACACCACCGCCGCAACGTGGTTTGTTACCGCTATGGTGAGCCTTATAAGATACAAGGGTGGAAAATGGAAGCTTCATGTCATAGTGAAATAGATTTTCATAACTGCTGTACCGATTGGGTGCGGCAGTTTTTTTAAGTTGAAACAGTTTCACATTATATATGAAATATTCATATGAAACCATATTGAAAATTCATAGTGCAGTGGTACAATATAATAAAAGGAGTGACGAGCAATGAACATTACCGAATTTGCAAAAGCCGCAGGAGTATCAAAATCTGCTGTGAGCAGATATTTCAACGACGGCTATGTGAGCGAAGAAAAGCGCAGGCTTATTGAAGCCGCCATAGAAACCACGGGCTATGCCCCGAGCGTTCAGGCGCAGAACGTGAGAACAAGGGTGACAAAGCTTGTGGGAGTTATTATACCGAAGCTTTCAAGCGAGAGCTGTGCAAGAGAGGTGGAGGGAATAAGTCAGGTACTCAGTGAGCAGGGCTATCAGCTTTTGCTTGTGAACTCTGCCAACGACCCAAAGAAAGAAGTGGAATATCTGGAGCTTTTCCGAAGCAATCGTGTTGACGGAGTTATCTTTTTGGCTTCTGTTTTCACTCCGCTCCATGACGCTGTGCTGAAAAAAATGCGTGTGCCGGTGGTAATTGTGGGACAGGAATACAAGGGTGCAAACTGCGTTTGTCATGACGATTACAAAGCCGCCTATACCGCAGAGAAGCTTATGCTTGACAAAGGCTGCAAAAAGCCCGCTTTTATCGGTGTTACCGAGCAGGACAAGGCGGCAGGTCAGGCAAGAAAAGACGGGTTTCTCCACGCCCTTTCTGATAACGGCATCAACATTGAAAAGTCTGATATGCAGACGGCTGAATTTAAAATGGAATCAGGCTACAAAAGGGCTTTGACGTTACTGAGAAGCGGCAGAATGTACGACCACATTTTCTGTGCCACCGACAATCTTGCCGCAGGCGCGCTCCTTGCCTGCCGTGAGCAGGGATTGAAAGTACCGGAGGATGTAATGATAGCAGGTATTGGCGACTCTCAGCTTTGTAATGTCACGTCCACTCCCCTGACCTCTGTGCATTTTCATTATCGCACCGCAGGCATAGAAGCGGCACAAATGCTGCTCAATTCACTTAAACGAGAAAGCTCTATACCAAGGACGCTGACGCTCGGTTTTGAGCTGGAAGAACGTGAGTCCACAGAGAAATAATGTGAAACTGTGTGAAACCTTGTAATACCGCCTTGTAAGTTTATATTATTTGTCAATAGACAAATGCACCGCCATGGGTTATAATATAGTTAATGAAATCGGTATCACATAAATAATGAAACCAATAAAATAACATAGTTCGGACAAAATAATAATAAACAAGCAAAGGACGGGATATTATGGATCACAGAAATTCAGCTCGTGAGATACTTTCTGCTATAGGCGGAAAAGAAAATCTGGTCAGTGCCGCACACTGTGCCACAAGATTAAGACTTATAATCGCAGACAACTCAAAGATACAAAAGGATACCCTGGAGAACATTGATGTTGTAAAGGGCGTTTTTGAAGCTTCAGGACAGCTTCAGATCATCATAGGCACCGGAACGGTAAACAAGGTCTATGACGAATTTATCGCAGAGGCAGGCGTGGAAGCCTCTTCAAAGGACGAAGTCAAGGCTCAGGTGGCTCAGAAGCAGAACTGGTTCAAAAGACTTATCAAAACTCTCGGCGACGTATTCGTACCTATAATCCCTGCTATCGTTGCAGGCGGTCTTATCATGGGAATAATGGAAGCCTTGAATTTCATGGCTTCAAACGGCTTTATCTCCCTTGACACAAATGGATATGTTTTCACAATATTCAAACTGCTTTCAAATGCAGCGTTCACATTCCTGCCGATACTTATTGGCTATTCTGCAACTAAGGTGTTCGGTGGCAACCCTTATCTTGGTGCGGTAATAGGAATGTTCCTTATCCACCCTGACCTGCAAAACGCCTGGACAGTTTCCACAAACGGCTATGAGCAGACATTCTCCATATTTGGTCTGTTCAACGTTCACATGGTAGGTTATCAGGGTCATGTAATTCCTATCATAATCGCTTCATTCATTCTTGCGACTATGGAGAAAAAGCTTCACAAGAAAGTGCCTGACATTATCGACCTTTTCGTTACACCTCTTGTGAGCCTTACAGTAACAGCTTTCCTCGTTTACACCTTTATCGGTCCTGTATTCGTTGCCCTTGAAAATGGCATTATCACAGGCGTTCAGAAGCTTATCACTATCCCATTCGGCATTGGTTCGTTCATAATGGGCGGTTTCTATTCAACAACAGTTGTTGGCGGTATACACCATATGTACACTGTTATCGACATTGGTCAGCTTGCTAAATATGGTGCGACCTATTGGCTGCCTCTGGCATCTGCCGCAAACATGGCTCAGGGAGCTGCCTGCCTTGCAGTGGCAGTAAGAAGCAAGAACAATAAGATCAGATCAATGGCTTATCCATCTGCTCTGTCTTGTATGCTTGGCATCACAGAGCCTGCAATATTCGGTGTAAACCTTAGATTTGTAAAGCCTTTCATATTCGGCTCTATCGGCGGCGCTTGCGGAGCAATGGTCGCTTCTATCCTACACCTTGGCGCAACTGCAACAGGTGTAACAGGAATATTTGCAATACTTCTTACACTCAACCACCCGGTGAAGTATATAATCTCAATGGCTGTAGCAATGGGCGTTGCATTCACTCTTACTTGGCTTTTCGGCACGAACAACGAGCAGATAAGAAACGAGAACAAGACTTCCGAAAACAAGACAGAAAAGGCTGAACAGCCTGCACAGACAATTGAAACAGATGACGGCATTATCACAGCTCCGCTTAGCGGAAAAGCTGTAAAGCTTGAAAACGTTCCTGACCAGACCTTTGCGCAGGGCATACTTGGTCTTGGTGCGGCAATAGAACCTACTGAGGGCAAGGTCGTTGCACCTGGCGACGGCAAGGTCGAAACGCTTTTTGACACTTTCCATGCAGTTGGTTTGACACTTGACAACGGCAAGGAACTTCTTATCCACATCGGAATAAACACTGTTGAGCTTAAAGGCGAGGGCTTCAAGGCTTACGTTTCTGAGGGCGACAGAGTAACAAAGGGACAGACGCTTATCACTTTCGATATGGACTTTATAAAGAGCAAGGGCTATCAGACTATCACGCCTGTTCTTGTGGGCAATTCAGACGAATTTGCCTCCGTTGAGGAGCTTGCAGAAGAAGGCACAGAAGTGACCATAGGAGATAAACTAATAAAGGTAAACGCATAAAGCACAGACAAACCGTCAATAATCATAGTCAATGAGCCAAAAGGAGAGGATATAAATGGATAACAAAGAAAAACTGGAAAACAGAGAAAGAATAAAGAACGCAAAATGGCGTCAGAGATTTCATATCGAACCGCCTGACGGCTGGCTCAATGACCCGAATGGTCTGAGCTTTTACAAGGGCGAGTATCATGTTTATTTTCAGTACAGCCCAATTGCCGCTGACGGTCACACGCCAAGAGGCTGGGGACATTATCACGGCAGCGACCTTATGCACATGACTTATGACAGAGCAGTTATGATGCCTGACATTCCGGAGGACAGCCATGGCGTCTACTCAGGAAGCGCCATTGAAAACGACGGTGTTCTGCATATTTTCTACACAGGTAATGTGAAGATGATAGGCGATTATGATTATGTCAAAGCCGGCAGAGGTGCGAACGTTATCCACGTCACCACCACAGACGGAAGCAAAATGAGTGAAAAGCAGGTACTTCTCAGAAACAGCGACTACCCTGATTTCTGCTCATGTCATGTGAGAGATCCAAAGGTGTGGAAAGAGGGCGACATATGGAAAATGGTGCTCGGTGCAAGAACTCTTGACGACGAGGGCTGTGTGCTTGTATACGAATCTGACGATCTTATAAACTGGAAATACACCGGCAAGGTATACAAAGAGGGCTACGGCTATATGTGGGAATGCCCTGACTATTTCGAGATAGACGGCAAGGGCTTTTTAAGCACCTGCCCGCAGGGTATGCCTCACTATGAAACAAAGTGGCAGAACCTTAACCAGTCGGGCTACTTCCCTGTTCAGGGCAAGCTTGAGGACAGCGTTCTCGGTGACTTCACCGAGTGGGACATGGGCTTTGATTTCTATGCACCGCAGACATTTCTTGACCCACAGGGCAGGAGGATACTCATAGGCTGGCTTGGCATGGATAACAAGGTCTACGGCAATGCCACAACTGAGCTTGGCTGGCAGCACTGCCTTACCATACCGAGAGTTGTAACTATTGCACCCAACGGCAAGCTCAGACAGCAGCCTATAGCTGAATTTGACGAGCTTAAAAGCAACGCACGCCGTCAGAGCAGCGGTCAAACTGCAGAATATCCTCTGCCATTTGAACTTGACGGTGAGCCTGCTGACAGCTTCAGCATATCTCTTGACGGCAAGCTGGAACTTGGCTTTGATAAAGAGAAAAAGCTCTTTACAATGAAATTTACTGACGAAAAATACGGCTGTGGCAGAACGGTAAGAAACGCAGAGATAGACAGCGTGAGAAACATAAGAGTTATCGCAGATATATCAAGCATTGAGGTATATATCAATGACGGCGAAACTGTGATGTCAACAAGAATATATCCCGATAATGACAGCGTAAAGCTTAAAGTAAACGGCTTTGAGGCACAGGTCTGGGACATCTGAGAGGAGGAACTGCAATGGGAAACACACTTTTTGCCATAGGCGAAGCATTGATAGATTTTATCCCAGCACAGACAGGCTGTGCTTTTGAGGAGGTAACGGCTTTCAGCCCTAAAAGCGGCGGTGCGCCTGCAAACGTCTGCGGAGCGTTCACTATCCTTGGTGGAAGCTCGAAATTTATCACTCAGCTTGGTGATGACCCATTCGGAAGAAAGATAGCAGGCGACCTTGCAAGGGCTGGAATCGACACTTCCCTTGTGAGCTTCACCGACAAGGCGAACACAGCTTTGGCTTTTGTGAGCCTTGAAAATGACGGCAACAGGACGTTCTCATTCTACAGAAAGCCCTCCGCAGATATGCTTTTTTCAGCGGAGCAGGTAAAAGAAGAATGGTTTGAGGACGCATACGCTCTGCATTTTTGCAGTGTTTCCCTTGGAGATTTTCCGATGAAAGACGCACACAAAAAGGCTATCGCCTATGCACGTCAAAAAGGCGTAATGATAAGCTTTGACCCTAATCTGCGTTTTCCTCTTTGGAACGACAAGAAAGCTCTGCATGATACCGTGAACGAGTTTATACCAATGGCTGACATTGTGAAGATATCAGACGAAGAGCTTGGATTCATCACAGGTGAAAGCGACATCAAACCCGCTCTGCCAAAGCTTTTCACAGGCAATGTGAAGCTTGTGATATACACCTGCGGCTCAGAGGGGGCATATGCTTTCACAAAGAACGCACAGGCTTTTGCAAAAAGCGAAAAGGTGAAAGCTATTGACACAACAGGTGCAGGGGACGGATTTATAGGCTCGTTCCTATATGCACTGAAAACTCTCAGTGTGACCGCTGAAAGCCTTTGTGACCTTGACAATGTACAGCTAGAACGCTGTATAGCGTTTTCAAATAAATTCTGCGGTGAAAGCGTTAAACATCAGGGCGCTATCGACTCCTACAGAAAAATAGATTTTGTATAAATATAAATTTGTATAATAGTTATCCTTCCTATAATCAATTTCCTTATGACAAAGCCTTCCCCTTTTGGGAGGGTTTTTGTTTTCGGCAAATTTCACAAAACATTTTGCAGTATATGTAGGGGACGGCGCTCTCGACGTCCCGCTTTTGCGTTTTTTGAAAGGCTCGTTTTAACACGTTTTAGCATAGTAACATGATACTTTGTGAAAATTTGACAAAAGATAAGATATACTATATAATAGAGATTGTATGACTATTTTTACAGGAGAATTATTATGAACGAAAATAAAAACAGAGCAACCTTTCAATCCCGATTGGGATTTATACTTGTGTCCGCAGGGTGTGCCATTGGTCTTGGCAACGTGTGGAAATTTCCATACATTTGCGGACAAAACGGCGGCGGAGCTTTTCTGTTCCTATACCTTATCTGCCTTGTGCTGTTGGGTCTTCCAATACTCATATGCGAATTTGCCATAGGCAGAGGAAGCAACCGAAGTCTTTCTCAGGCTTTCAACCGACTTGAAAAGCCCGGTAGCCGATATCACTGCACAAAATACACGAGCATTGCAGGAAACTATCTGCTCATGATGTTTTACACCATGGTCACAGGCTGGATGTTATACTATGCTTTTAAATACGCCACTGGCTCGTTGGACGCTTCAAGCACAGCGGCAACGGCTGAGGCTTTTAAGGATATGCAGGCTTCCCCGTGGCTTATGCTCATATTCTCGGCTATCGTTATCATACTTTGTATCGGTGTTTGCGCACTGGGATTGCAAAACGGCATTGAAAAGGTAACGAAATTTATGATGATACTGCTTATGGCGCTCATGGTGGTGCTGGCGGTGAACTCTATCAGGCTGAAAGGCGCTTCTGAGGGGCTTAAATTCTTTCTTGTGCCGGACTTTGACGTCTTTAAAGAAAAGGGCTTCACATCAGTGCTTTTCGCCGCAATGACTCAGGCGTTTTTCACACTAAGCATAGGCATAGGCACAATGGAGATATTCGGAAGCTATTTGAAAAAGGACCGCACTCTTGTAGGCGAGTCTGTGAACGTTATCGTTCTTGACACTGCCGTGGCTGTCGTTGCGGGACTTATCATAATCCCTGCCTGCTTTGCATACGGTATCGAGCCTGACTCAGGTCCGTCACTGCTTTTCATCACTCTGCCTAACGTTTTCCACCATATGGCTTCAAGCCGCTTGTGGGGAATATTCTTCTTCATCTTCATGTCATTTGCGGCGCTTTCCACCGTTATCGCAGTGTTTGAGAACATTATCACAATGTCGGTGGAACTGTGGGATTGGAGCAGAAAAAAATCCCTAATTGTAAACCTTGTGATGATACTTGTGCTTACAATGCCTGCTGTGTTTGGATTTAACCTGCTGAAAAATATCCAACCAATGGGCGCAGGCTCGACTATCATGGACCTTGAAGACTTCTTGGTATCATCGAATCTTCTTCCGCTTGGCTCTCTTGTAGGAGTGCTTTTCTGCGTTCGCAAAAACGGCTGGGGCTGGGAAAACTTCATCAAGGAAACCAACACAGGCAAGGGAAAGCATATCCCTGACGGACTTCGCAGCTACATGGCCTACGTTGTGCCTGCACTTATCTGTTTCATCTACCTCAAAGGATACTATGACACATTCTCAAACAGAAGTCTGCCTGTTCTTATTGGTTGGATGTGCTTTGCGGTGATACTTCTTGTGCTGATATTCTGGGCAGTTTTCTCAAAAAGCAAAAAAAATTTGGAAAATCCTATTGACAAATAGAAAGTTTGGTTATATAATAAACCTTGCGTGATGTTTCACGAAAATTCGTATAATAATAAACGCTATAAAAAATAAACTGAAAGGTGGTGGGTGAAATGAGAAATATTCTTTTTGATCTTATAAAGACTAACGAGAATATAAGTCTTGCAAATAATGTAAATTCAATATACCTTTCAGATGTCATTTTACCTGCCCTTATTACCAAAAGCTAATGAGATTTTTATCAGCTTTCTGGATATTATACTGCAGATCTATTGCGACCTCTGATATCAGGTATCAGGGGTCTTTTTTTGACCTGTTATAGGCAGTTACATTATGCGAATTTACAGAATTATATCGGAAGAATATGAAATTTATCCCGAAAAGGAGGGAATACATGAAGTTTTTTGACGTTTTGCCACAGCTTGCAGAAAACGAACTGCTAAAGCGTGGAGTTATGACTGACGAGCTGCTTTACTGCGTAAAAGCTGACCTTGACGGTGAGGGCGGATATGTGGACGTATACATAACTTTCACAAAAGACACCCTTTGCATACTCCGTGGCTATGAAGAATACGGAAAAATGAAACGTGGGCAGAAGAGAAAAAATCTCGTAAACTTCACAGTATCAGGCTATGATGAATACCCCATAGACAGCATTGAAGAAATGTTTGTTGACCGCTATGCAAATTCCGCAAGACTTATGATAAAGGACAAGTCCGGCAAGGAATTCCCTATAGCGAGATTTTCTCTTGGCTTTGCAGACAAATTTGAGAAATTCAGCCAGCGTGTGAACTGCACAGCCAAGAACGAGCCTATTGACGACCGCCTGCTGGAAGGAGTAAAGACCCACTGCCCTACCTGCGGCGAGCCTTATCCTGATCCTAACCGCCCTGTCTGTCCGAGATGTGTAGACAGACGCTCGGTGTTCAAACGCCTGCTTTCTATGTTCGGTGAATTTAAGGGTGCGGTATTTCTCATACTGCTCACCATAGTTTTAAGCAACGTTTTTGCAGTGCTTTCGCCGATATTCGGCTCTCAGATGCTCTATGATGATGTGCTTGCGGAAAACGGAAAATACTATGGCAAGATACTCATGATAGTAATGCTCATCGTGGGCATAAACATTGCAGGAATGATAATGCGTATCATTTCAGGCATTATAACCTCAAAGGTCGTGCCTGTTGTTACGCACCGACTTAGGGTGAAGATATTCTCCTCAATGCAGCGGCTTTCCCTTGACTTTTTCACAAGCAAGCAGACAGGCTCGCTTATGTCCAGGGTCGACAGAGATAGTCAGAACATCTACTGGTTTTTCACGGATATAGTGCCGTATGGTCTTACAAACGTGGTAAAGATAGTGGGCATTGCGGTGATAATGCTCACAATTTCGCCGCTTCTGTCACTTGGTATAATCCTCACTATCTCGGTGATAGAGATAGTTCAGCACCAATTTTACAAAAGCCAGCGCAAGCTTTACCGCAAATATGACGTTGCAATGCGTTCTGCAAACTCGGTGCTGTCTGACGTTATGAACGGTCAGCGTGTGGTAAAGGCTTTCGCCCGTGAGGACAGAGAGATAGACCGCTATAGAGTGAAAAACACTGACGCATTTTTGATAAACTCAAGGATAAACTCACGAATAGCAAACACTATCCCTGTTATATGGACGTTCTATAGGATAGTGAACAAGCTTGTTTTCTGCCTTGGTGCAGTGCTTGTTATAAAAGGTCACATACTATTCGGCGCACTTTCAGCACTTATATCCTATACCGAAATGGCGATGGATCCTATCAACTTTTTCACATGGATAGGCGACCGCTGGGCAAAATGTATGGACGCCGCATCAAGAATGTTTGAGATAATGGACGCTCTGCCTACTGTAAAAGAGGACGAACACCCTGTTCACATGGAAAACATGAGGGGCGATATCGAGCTTAAAAATGTATCCTTTGAATATGAAGCAGGACACCCTATCATAAAAAACGTTTCCTTCAAGGTGCAGGCCGGACATATGTTTGGCATCGTTGGTAAAACGGGAGCAGGAAAATCCACTATCATAAACCTTATGGCAAGGCTTTATGACGTAACAGGCGGTGAGATAACCATTGACGGAGTGCCTATCAGGAAGATAGCTTTTGACGATCTGCGCAGAAATATCGGTATAGTTTCTCAGGAAACTTTCCTTTTCATTGGCTCAATAGCTGACAATATCCGCTATGCAAACCCTGACGCCACCATGGAAGAAGTTATCGAAGCGGCGAAGTCCGCAAACGCACATGAGTTTATAACAAAGCTCCCTGAGGGCTATAACACTAAGGTTGGCGAGGGCGGAATATCCTTGTCAGGCGGTGAAAAGCAGAGAATATCTATCGCACGGGCTATCATCCAGAAGCCTAACATACTTATCCTTGACGAGGCGACCGCTTCCATGGACACAAGGACAGAGCGAAAGATACAAGCCGCTATCGACAATCTGAAACAGGGCAGGACGATTATTTCTATCGCACACCGCCTTTCAACTCTCCGTGACGCTGATATGCTCTGCGTTATCGAAAACGGAGAACTTAAAGAAATGGGTACACATGACAAGCTCATAAAAGAAAAAGGCAAATACTTCGAGCTTTACAAGCTGCAATCTGAAGCATTGCAGTTCATAAACGAATAAGTAAGGAGATGAACACAATGGCTGAAAATATTACCACTGAGCAGGAGGTCTACGAGGTCGATAAGCTTACTTTGCTTGACTGCAAAAAGATACGCCTTGCAAAGGAAGAAAGCGGCTTTCTTACCCTCGATTATGAGGGCAAAACTTACCACAAGGTAAACCCCACAAGGCTCATACCATTTTACTCAAAGACCACCTACATAAGCCTTTCATACGAAAATTCTGAAAAAGAATTTCGTGAGATAGGCGTTATAAAAGATATGGCGGAGCTTGACGGTGAGCAATACAAGCTTCTTGACAGCTATCTTGAATACAAATACTATATGCCTGAGATAACAAAGGTCTACAGCATAAAGGACAATATGCGTGGTGCGATCTTTGTAAAGGCTGACACAACTTCGGGACAGAAAACTATCTGTATCCGTGACTGGTATCAGAATTTCAGAATGATCGGCTATGATTATCTTTACGTCAACGACGCAGACGGCAACAAATATTTCTGCCCTGACATTCACAAGCTTGACAGAAAAAGCCGTCAGGTGCTTGAAATGTACACCTAAAAGGTGTCAGACCACACTGAAAGGAGTGTGAAAAATGGATCTAAAAACTTCCCTGCCGAAGAATGCCCCGGCAGACATTGTTTACTCCCTGCCTGCGAACTTCACCCGTGAGGGCGACAAAATGAACGGACATTTCTGCGTGACAAAAGAAAAGATATATGTCTACAACGGCAGTGAGATAACACTTGAATACAGCATAAACGATTTCTCCGAGTTTGAGTGCAAACAGCAGATAGGCACTTCAATGGCTCAGGGAACGCTGAAAAGCGGTGAAACTATCTGCTTCTGCGGTTTTTCGCAGGATCAGTTTCTGAGATATGCAGAGCTTATGAAGCTTCTTGACCACTGTTTGCGTACAGGCGAGCTTATGGAGATAACTGACACGGAAGAGCCTGTATGCCCCAAATGCGGTCTTCCGCTGGAGGGCGCAAAGGAATGTATCTACTGCACAGGCAAGGGCAAGACAATGGTCAAGCTCATAAAACGCATTGCGCCATACAAGAAATATTTTGCGATCGCAGTTATATGCACGATACTTTCCGAGCTTATATGGGTGCTTGCACCATATCTTGACAGGGTTATAATCGACAAGTATGTTACCCCGAAAAACACCCATTGGGCAGGCCTTGCAGGAGTTATCATCACTATCGTCACTCTGCTGCTTTTGGCAGGAGTGTTTGAGTTTTTCAACATGAAAAACAGCTTCAAGGTCGCACTCAATCTGGGACGTGACCTTAGGCAGGAGATATTTGAAAAGTCACAGCAGCTTTCCATGAACTCCATATCAAAGCGAACAGCAGGCGAGCTTATCAACCGTGTTTCAAGCGACGCCGCAAAGCTTGAGGACTTCATCACTGCAAACGGCAAGGACGCCATAGTAAAAATACTTTCCCTTGTGATAATAGGCATACTGCTTTTTATCATGGACTGGCGGCTTGCGCTTATGACAGTTTTGCCTGTGCCGATAGTTTTCATAATAGTGCAAAAGCTTTTTGACGCCATGGCGATACGATACACAAAGGTATGGAAAAACGGCGTTTCTCATGGAGAAACTTTGCATGATATTTTAAACGGCATAAGAGTTGTAAAGTCCTACGGCAACGAGGTAAGGGAGATACAGCGCTACACAGAATGTTCCGAACGCTGGGCGAAAAGCTGTGTTCGTGCGGAAATGATGTGGTATCTCACCATTCCTGCCTCAGAATTTATCCTCACCATTGGTAACTTCTTCGTACTGTATTTCGGCGGAAACATGATTCTCGACCGCACCATGACATTAGGTCAGCTTATACAGTTCACCACCTACGTTGCAATGCTTTACGAGCCTATACGCTGGCTCATACAGATACCGAGAAATCTTGCGGACACCTCAGTTTCCGCAGGCAAGGTCTTTGAAATACTTGACGAGGACACTGACGTTCGTGATTGTGATGACCCTATTGACCTTGACATTCAAGGCGATATCGAATTTGACGGCGTTTATTTCGGCTACAAGGTATACAATCCTGTGCTGAAAGACATAACCTGCAAGATAAACAAAGGCGAAATGATAGGCATTGTGGGACACTCAGGTGTGGGAAAATCCACAATGATAAATCTTATTCTCAGACTTTATGATTGCACGCAGGGAGAGATACGCATTGATGGTGTTAACATAAAGGATATTGCACAGCACAGCCTGCGTTCACAGGTGGGAGTGGTGTTGCAGGAAACTTTCCTTTTTGACGGAAACGTACTTGAAAATATAGCATATGCAAAGCCTGACGCTACCTTTGAGGAGGTAATAAGGGCAGCGAAAATTGCGAACGCACATGACTTTATCACAAAGCTCCCTGACGGCTACAACACCAGGGTGGGCAACAAGGGCTATCAGCTTTCGGGTGGCGAACGCCAGCGAATTGCCATTGCAAGGGCGATACTCCATGACCCGAAGATAATCATACTTGACGAGGCGACGGCTTCTCTTGACACTCAGACGGAAAAGCAGATACAAGACGCTTTGGGCAAGCTCACAAAGGGCAGAACGACAATTGCCATTGCTCACAGACTTTCCACCCTCAGCAACGCCGACAGGCTTATCGTCCTTGACAAGGGCAGACTTGCAGAGTTCGGCACTCACGCTGAACTTATGCAGAAAAAAGGCGTATACTACAAGCTTGTTATGGCTCAGCGCCAGACCACAAAAATGAAAAAAGCCCAACCGCAGACCTGTTAAGCACTTGACATTATCACGGCAATGTGGTAAAATACGATAGTAAAATCTCATATCGGGGAATGATGTTCTCCCCTGGGAAACCTAAACCGCTTACTAAGCTGATGACTTCTGTTTTTTACGCAGGAGTTGTCAGCTTTTTTTGATTTTTGGGAGGTATAATTATGTTATTTTCACTGGCTGTGATCTTTCTTGTGGGGCTGTCAGCCGCCGCCATTTTTCAGGCTATCGGTCTGCCGAGGATAATCGGTATGCTTGCAACGGGCATTCTCACAGGCACTTACGTTCTCGATCTGCTGGATCCTAAGATACTTGGCATATCCTCAGAGCTTCGGCAGATAGCCCTTATCATTATCCTTATCAAAGCAGGGCTGTCACTCAATTTGTCCGACCTGAAAAAGGTGGGCAGACCTGCGGTCATGATGTCATTTCTGCCTGCAAGCTTTGAGATACTGGGATATTTTATCCTTGCTCCGCTGCTTCTTGGGATAAACCACACGGAAGCCGCTGTTATGGGTGCGGTGCTTGGTGCAGTATCCCCTGCGGTGGTAGTGCCGAGAATGGTGAAGCTTATGGAAGAAAAATACGGCACTGAAAAAAGCATACCGCAAATGATACTTGCGGGAGCTTCATGCGATGATATTTTCGTTATCGTGCTGTTCTCCACATTCGTAACAATGGCGCAGGGCGGCTCTGCAAAGGCGACGGATTTTCTTAATATCCCTGTGTCGATAATTCTTGGAGTGCTTCTCGGCTCGCTGTCAGGGTTTGTGCTTTTCTATATTTTTGAGATATCCTACCGCAAAGGTAACAAAATAAGAAACAGCACAAAGGTCATCGCTATCTTGGGCTTGGCGTTCCTGCTCATGTCAGTGGAAACATTTTTGAAGCCTTATGTGGCTGTATCAGGACTTCTTGCAGTTGTGGCAATGGCTTGCGTGATAAAAATAAAGGCTGACAAAAGCGTGTCTGCAAGGCTTTCAGAAAAGTTTGGCAAGCTTTGGATAGCCGCTGAGGCTGTGCTTTTTGTCCTTGTTGGTGCGGCAGTGGATATACGCTACACCCTTACGGCAGGTGCGGCGGCTGTGCTTCTTATTTTCGGAGCGCTTATTTTCAGAGCCGTGGGCGTATGGATATGTCTTCTCGGCACGAAGCTGACCCTTAAAGAAAAGCTTTTCTGTGTAACGGCATATATGCCAAAGGCGACAGTTCAGGCGGCTATCGGCTCAGTGCCGATGTCACTTGGTCTTCCCTGCGGAAAGATAGTGCTTTCTGTGGCTGTGCTTGCGATCCTTATCACAGCACCCCTTGGTGCAATAGGCATTGACCGCAGCTATAAAAGGCTTCTTGCACATGAGGAGTAAAAGGACGTAAAATAGGCGATCGTGGCACTCTCTGCACATTTTATGAGTGAATAATTTTTGATTTCACACATTTTATGAGGGAATAATTTGAGCATTTGCACATTTCACGAAAAATTCTGATTACATTGCATAAAAAAATCGGCACGACCAAATCAAGGTCATGCCGATTTTCATATCCCTACCCTATCTACAGTTGATGCAAGGTGGTAATAAGAATTTGTTACGATACGCATGTTACGTTGCTGGCAATGCGTTGTCAAATGAGGACTTGAACCTCTGAAACCTGCCCGAAGTTTCTGTCCATAATCAGCACATTCTCTGCTGATAGAGATACATCCACCCTGTAGATATCCCACCCATTTCATCACACCAGTTCTGTTGTCCAGTTCAGCTCCTGAATTTTCTCGTCCACATTTCTCAGTTCCTTTGAAAGACCGTCAACCGTTTTCTGTATCTCTGACACAGGAACAGTGCTGACTATTTTTATCTCTGTTCTTGTCATTCTTGTGACACGACTGCTTGCGGTATTCAGAAAATCCCGCAATACCCTTACCTTCTTTTTCAGACAATCTCTGTGTGCAAGAAGCTCTGTGATAGTCTTGCCCTCGTATACTGTTCCGCTGTTGGTAAGATTTATCCGTGCCACCAGATCTTCAAGACGGACTATCAGCCTGTCAAGTTCCTCCATAAGAGCCTTTGGGTCTTCCGCAGGAACATCGCCCTCCTGCACCTTTGCGTTATTGTCAAGTCTGACTGAGATCGTGTTTATTCTGTTCTGGATATCAGAACGCTCAGCCAATGCAGTTGCAAGTTTCATATAAATTACCTCCTATCCTTTGACAACGCCCACTGTGAAAAGCTTCTTTATAGGCGTGGTCAGGTCACTTTGATTTTTCATAACAACATCTATATCCTTGTAAGCAAAGCGGCACTCCTCAGCCACATCTTTCTTACTGGTCTTTCCAAGCACCACGTTTCTTTGCCTCAGGTCTACCATGACAGACTCAACGGAAAATTTCTCCTTTGCGCCTGTGCGTGAATAGTTTCTGCCTGCACCATGAGATGAAGTCAAAAAGCTTTCAGCCTTGCCAATGCCCTTGACTATATAGCTGTTTGAGCCCATAGAGCCTGGGATTATAGCGACTTCCCCCTCTGCCGCATGGATAGCGCCTTTACGGTGTACCCACACGTTCTCTCCATAGTGATTTTCCAATGCGGCATAGTTATGGTGACAGTTTATCTCGTCACTATAGTTCGGTGTGATACCCGTATACTTCTCAACCTGCTCTGTGAAAATATGCTTTACCTTTTCAAGCATTACCTCTCTGTTTTCAAAAGCAAAGTCCATTGCAAGCTTCATCCAATTAAGGTATCTCTGACCCTCGTCTGTATCCACAGGGAGAAACGGCAAGTTATACTCTGAGGGAACAGTTGAAAAATACTTGTCGTTCATCTCATGGGCTATCTTGTTGAAATACTGCCCTATCATGTTGCCGAACATTCGGCTTCCCGAATGGAGCATTATACAAGCCAAGCCATTTTCGTCTTCCTGTATCTCGATAAAATGGTTTCCTCCGCCAAGCGAGCCAACGGAATAATATCCCTGCTCGATAAATTTCAGCAATTCGCTGTCAGCATTGTATCTTTCTATCTCGCTTTGCGCCTTATCAAGCACGGCAGAAGCCTGCGGCTTGCCATAATGACTAAAGCCAACTGGGATAGTACGGAGTATATTTCCTACTATCACCTTTATAAGCTCGCCGCTCCCTGTTACAGTGTCACGAAGAATGTTCACAGGGATATCTGTCTGCACAAATGCCATTCCACAGCCGATGTCAACGCCAACTGCATTTGGGATTACCGTATTTTTGCAGGCTATCACACCGCCTATAGGCATTCCCTTTCCTGTATGAGTATCAGGCATCAATGCGATATGGTCATGGGCAAATGGAAGATTTGCAAGGTTTATCGCCTGCTTAAGACAGCTTTCCTCGATATCGTCTATAGACTCTGTCCATATCTTGATCGGTACTAGCATTTTATCTTTATCATAATATTCAAACATTTTGTGCGCCTCCTACTTTTGCTGTTGTATGTATTATAGCAGATAGATACAAAATAATCATATAAAAAAAGGTGCGAGGTTTTGTTATGTATTGCAATGGGAGTATAGATTTGGTATAATGTTATCAAAGGAGGTGTTCTGAATGGCGGTATATTCTGAACTTATAAAAAATTTTGAGAAGATAAGAGAATACGTGCGTGATTTCTATATCTTTGGATTTCACACAAGAGAAAGCTTTGACGCAAAAAGCAAGCGCACCTATGACAACGAAAAGCGCAGGATAGAAAGCTGGCTTTCAGACCACGTTCACACCTCTTTGGAGGGTCACAAAAAGAAAGTATCTGTGCAGGTGGATTCGGGGAACATTTTTCAAAACCCACTGTATCAGTGCTATCGTTCAAAGACCTTTACGGACAATGATATCCGTCTGCACTTTATTTTAATGGACGCTCTTGAAGATAACGCCATGTCGGTATCGGAGATAGCAGATTATATTTCTGCAAACTACGGCATGATAATAGACGTGCAGATAATCCGTATCAAGCTAAAGGAATATGTAAAAGAGGGCTTGGTGTCGGAGGTCAAGAGTGGAAGAAATATCCTATACACCAAAACTGGCTGTTACGCAGATGATATTGTAAGCAGGTATAAGGGCTTGGGGGATATGATAAAATTCTTCTCTGAGGAAAATCCTTTTGGCGTGGTGGGCAGTTTTATCATGGATAAGCTGGGTGCGAAAAATAATATTTTTGTGCGTAAGCACGCTTACATGGTGCATACTCTTGATGATGAGATACTCATTGATATCATGGGGGCAATGGAGCAGAAAAAGGCTGTTCTGCTATCCTGCGTAAGCCGAAAGAACGACAAAAAGCACGAGATAACCGCCGTTGTGCTGAAGATACATTGCTCGGTGCAGACAGGAAGAAATTATCTTATCATGTATTTCACAAAGCAGAAACGTTTGATGTCTGTAAGGGTGGATTCCATTGTGAAAGTGACTCCCCTTGATGTGGTAGCTGACTATGATACATATTACAGACATTATGAGGACAACCGCAGATTTTTATGGGGAACGAGCTTTGGAAAAGCTCGCAAATACGGGCAAAAAGAGCATATCCACATGGAAATAGCGGTAGACGAAGCAAAAGAAATGTATGTTGTGAAGCGTTTGGAACGTGAAAAAAGAAGCGGTACTGTAACAAAGAAATCCGACGGGCTTTATGCCTTTGACATTGACCTTTTCGACGCAAACGAAGCCTTCCCATGGATAAAAACGTTCATCGGCAGGATAGTGGCATTTGAAACAACAAATGAGGAATTGCAGGATAAATTTGATTCGGATATCACAAGGCTTTATGAGATATACGGAGGTGCTGACGAATGAAACTATTTTCGGAAATTTACAGCACCTATTACAGCATAACGGAGAAAATACTGAAAAAGCGCACTGTCACAAAGGCTGAGATAGCAGATATCATCAGACAAAACGGCTTTTCTGAAAGTGTTCTTTTCCTCGAACCTAAGCTCACAGGAGCTGACGGATATGGTCTGCTGAAAAAAGAGGACAGCATATACAGATCCATCCTGAAAAAAGAGCCTCATATCCCGCTGACGGCACTTGAAAAAGCGTGGCTTTGTGCGGTGTTAAGCGACCCGAGAAGCGGTCTGTTTCTTGACACTGAGCAAAAGTCGCAGTTGACGGAACTGCTTGGTGCGAAAAAGCTATATCAGAGAAACTTTTTGAATTGCTTTGACCAATATTCTGACGGTGATGATTTTCATGACCCACAATACATACAGCATTTTCGGGATATACTCTCGGCTATCCATGGCAAAAAGCTTATAAAAATAAGCTTTCAGACAAGAAAAGACAACCGTATCACACACTATTTTCTGCCCACAAAGATAGAATACTCTGCCAAAAACAACAAGTTCAGGGTATATGTGAACCGATACCAAAAGCGCAGAATGGTGGACAGTGGCATTATAAACCTGTCGCAGGTAACACTCACTAAGCTGACGGATATAACGCCTGAGAGCTTTTTAGCTGTCACAGACAAGAAAAAGCAGGCAAAAATAAAGATACTTAACGAGCGAAATGCGGTAAATCGTTTTATGCTTGAATTTGCAGAGCTTGAAAAAGAGTCGGTCTTTGATGAGAACAGCGGTGAATGTATGGTATCTATTAAATATGATGAGCAGAACGAAAATGAGATAATAATACGTTTGTTGGCATTCGGACCTGTGGTGGAGGTGCTTTCGCCATATGATTTTCGCAGGAAAATCAAAGAGAGGGTGGACAGGCAGTTGGCTTTGATGAAAAAAACAAAGCGTGAATAGCGTTTGACTTAGCACAACAGAATGTGCTATACTGAAAATAGCTAACGAATAATTTTTTACATATATCAGAAAAGCACTAAAAAAATTATAGGAGGTGTCTTATGACAAATAAAGCGGACAGACCATTTTCAGAGGTTGCTGCGGCTTCTGAAAATGCAAATTGGGAAAAATTAATTGCTCGTCCCTCAGCGTTATACAACAGAGCAGATGATGTAAGAAGTCCTTTTGCACGAGATTACACAAGGATACTTCATTCCACAGCATATAGACGGTTGAAGCATAAAACCCAAGTGTTTTATAATATAGATAACGACCACATCTGCACAAGAATGGAACACGTTGCTCATGTTGAATCTGTCAGCAGCACTATTGCAAGTAATCTCGGTTTAAATACGGAGCTTACAAAGGCGATAGCAATGGGGCATGATCTGGGTCACGCTCCATTTGGGCATCATGGTGAAACTATTCTAACAAAGCTTTGCCAGAATTATATTTCTAAAGATATGAAATTCTGGCATGAAAAAAACGGATTATATTTTGTAGATAAAGTTGAACTGCTGGCTGACAATTACAACGATTATAAAAATCTTGATCTGACATATGCGGTCCGTGACGGAATAATCTCGCATTGCGGTGAGGTCGATGAAAACGGAACAAAGCCAAGAACAGAATTTATATCATTAGAAGAAGATTTTAAGGAAGCAGGTCAGTATGCACCTATAACATGGGAGGGGTGCGTTGTAAAATTATCTGACAAGATAGCTTATGTCGGACGGGATATCGAGGACGCAATTCAGTTAGGCTTTATTGACGACGAAGCGAAGCATACTCTGAAAAAAATGGCACAGGCAAACGATATAAACGCTATCAACACAACAGTAATAATGCATAATCTTATTATTGACGTATGTCAGAACAGCTCTCCCGAAAAAGGTATATGCCTTAGCGATAAATTTCTTGCGCAGTTGAATACCATAAAGAAATTCAACTACGATAAGATATATAACAACGAGCGGTTTGATGCGTTCAAAAAGTATTCTGAGCTGGTTTTGTCGCAGATCTTTGAAACGTTGTACAAACTATATGACGGAAAGCATTCTTTTAAATCACTTGATACGGCAAAAAGATATTACCCTTTACTTATATCTTCTTTTGAAAAATGGCTTGCAAAATATTGTGTTACTGATATTGTACCCGCCGGAGAATTAAGATCCGAAGCTTTGAATTGTGAAAACATAAAAATATATGGAAGCCTAGAAACAAATTTGATCTATGCACAGTCAATAATAGATTTCATTGCAGGAATGACAGACAGATTTGCTGTAAAGCTTTTTAATGAGCTTATCTCTTATTAACATTGCAAAAAAAATGATGCCTTGATCTAATGACCAAAGCATCATTTTTATTGATGTTATTAAAGGAAAGGCGCTTATATTCTCTTTGCTAGAAATTCCTTTCCTGCCTTATCGGTATCAAGTATCGCCTTAATAAACTTTTCTTCCGAAGGCTCGCCAGGAACATAAGTCCACTCAACAACGCTTGCCGCCTTATGTGCAATGGCTGGGACATCTTCTTCTGTCAGAGCTATCTCTCCTAATGTGCATGGCAGACCTATACTGTGGTTGAACTCAAAAATGCGCTGACGTTCTTCATACTGCTCGTCATATGTAAGCAGGCAAAGCACGCCGAATGAAACTATCTCTCCGTGGAGGTGATCATGCTCGCACTTTGGAAACAGCGAAGCGCCATAGTAAACGCAGTGGGCAAGAGATGAATTATAATAGTAATCGTCCTTTGGATCGGGGTTATTCTGATGAACAGTAAAATTTGAAACAAGACCTGTTGTAATGATGATATCAAGAGCTATCTGCTCGATATTCTTTGAAGAAACGTTATTTCTGCAATCCTCAAGTGCTTTTTTTCCGTAGGATACAAGCGGTTTTGTGCATGCCTCTGCAAGAACTCTACCAAGCAAAGGCGTATGGGTCATATCCTTATCACGGCAGGCAAAGACCACCTCGTACTCTTTGCTGAGAGCGTCACCGATACCAGCCCAGAAAAGCTTTTCAGGTGATTCTGCGATTATTTTTGTGTTGATGAAAGTATGAAGTGCAGGGGCTTTGAGGTAAGCATATTCCTTGAAAGTGCCGTCAGCATTGTAGATAACAGATATTGCCGTGCAGGAAGCGCAGTTAGAAGCAAGGGTCGGGAAAGTAAAAAACGGCTTGTCAATTCTGTCGCAAAGTGTCTTTACAGTATCAACGGCACGTCCGCCGCCAACGCCAAAGACCATATCCGCATTTTGCACTTTCGGCATAGCTTTAAGCATTTCAATGTTCTCATAATTTGAGTCGCCGCCATACCATATGAAGTCGGTTATCTCAAGTTCAGAGCCTTTGAGAGCCGCAAGCAGTTCAGGCTTAGCCCTTTCCATAGCGGTCTTGCCGCCGATAACAACAGCGGTTTTTCCATAACGTCGGGTAACATAAGGTATTTCTTTGTAGCAGTCGTCGCCAATAGAGTAGCTTGGTAAAAATTCGTTGTAAGACATATTCTTTCCTCCGTTATTTTTAACGGCATTTTCTACCGTCATAATTATATGATTTAATAATACAACTATTTATAGAGTAATTTTGTGATATTTTGTTAATAATTATTAAAAATATATCAAAAAGCGGCACTCCCACTTGATATAATCCCCTTAGAGTAGACACATGAAATAATAAAATGGTGTAACTCTAAAGGGGGTTATTTTATGTCAAAGAAGAAATCACTTACAAGTGAAGAACGTGTTGCAGCAGTACAGGAATACCTCGATGGTAAAGGTGGATACAAGGCAATTGCCAGAAAATACAACATAGGGGCTACAACGATGAAAAGAATGGTATGCCGAGCTAAAACCGAAGGAATCGAATCCGTTGCAAAGGCATCACCGTATCGACACTATACCAATGAAATAAAAGAAGCAGCAGTAGAAGATTACCTCAATGGAAAAGGGAGCTTAACAGAAATATGTATAAAGTATAAAATCTCAACGGATATTGTCCTCAGAAGATGGATTTCATGGTATAATAATGGCAAGAGATTTAAAGAGCATAAACGCTCAGAAAGAGGACTTGCCATGAACAAAGGTAGAAAAACCACACGGGAAGAACGTGCGGAAATTGTTGCCTTCTGCATTGAAAATAATAAGAACTACACCCTGACAGTTGAAAAATATAATATTTCTTATCAACAGATATATTCATGGGTAAGGAAATATGAAATAAATGGTGTAGAAGGACTGATTGACCATCGAGGAAAATCAAAAAAACAAGAAGACCTTACAGAAGCTGATCGTCTTCGTATGGAGAACAAGATATTACAAGCAAAGCTTAAAGATCAGGAAATGGAAATTAAACTGTTAAAAAAACTCAGGGAGCTGAGAGGGGGCGGTCACTGAACGGAGTACGAAACGTGGACAAGTATATTGCAATCAAATACATGAATGAAGCAGAGCATTATCCGATTCAGAAGCTCTGCGCTGCTGTACACGTTGCACGCTCGGCTTACTACAAGTGGCTGCATCGGACACCGAGCCATAGCCAGCAGATCAATGGGCAGCTTGTAGAATGGATCAAACAGCACTATGAGGAGCGCAACGGCATCTTAGGTTATCGTCAGATGACGGTCGTGATCAACCGTGAGCATGATGTACATTTCAACAAGAAGCGCATCTACAGACTGATGCAGATTCTTCATCTGAAATCTGTTACCCGTGTCAAGAAGAATACATATATTCCATCAACGCCGCAAATCACATCGGAGAATATTCTGAACAGAGATTTCCACGCAGATAAGCCGAACGAAAAATGGCTTACAGATGTAACTGAATTTAAATATTACGTAGGAACAGAGATCAGAAAACTGTATCTCAGCGCAATTCTTGATTTGTATGACAGACGAATTGTAACATACAAAATTATGGAAAGCAATAACAACGAACTTGTGTTTTCTACATTTGACGAAGCTGTTCGATTGAATCCTGATGCTCACCCAATCTTCCACAGTGACCGTGGCTTTCAGTATACCAACAAATTATTTCATCAAAAACTGACTGATGCAGGAATGATACAAAGTATGTCCCGTGTTGGGAGATGCATCGACAACGGACCAATGGAGGGTTGGTGGGGAATCTTAAAATCGGAGATGTATTATCTTCGCAAGTTTACGGATAAGACCGAACTGATTTCAGCGATAGAGGAATACATAACCTATTACAACACAAGGCGTTACCAGATCAAACTGAGCAGCATGACACCTATGGAATACCATGAAGCGTATGCTGCTTAGCTGGTCGGTGCTTGCCATTTGCTAACAACAAAGCAGCCTGCACAAATTGCACAGACTGCTTTTAGTCACAACATAGAATATTTTTGTTTTTTGCGCTGTCTACTTGACAGGGGGCGGGTCAACTGAGAGTACCGCTATATATTATTCTTCCTCGCGGATAGTCTTAACGCCGAAAACAAAATATACCACATGGCAGACCCAAACCACTGCCAATATGACCCTTGCCACGGGCACACGACTCATCATCACAAAGCCGAAGCCCATAAGAAGTGTGACAGTTGTGAGGATAGTGAGCTTTGTTTTCATAAGCATACCACGCTTTTCAACGAAAGACTGCAAATGCTTTTTGTACATATTGCTCGATACAAACCAACTGTGAAGCCGCTCAGAACTTTTTGCAAAGCAAAAAGCCGTCGCCATAAAAAACGGCACTGTTGGCAGGATTGGGAGAATTATCCCCACTGTGCCAAGTGCTAAACATATACAGCCCACCGTAATAAATATCACTTTACTTATTTTCACTTGCCTGCCTCCGTTTCTCTTTTGAGCTTTCTATAACGTGCCTGAACGCCGAAATAGGGTGATAAAACATCATTCTCGGTCCTGAAAACCGCATTACCTCTTTAATTTTCTGACGCATTTGTGGTTTGTAGCAATGCATCTTGCAGTTTGAACAGAACGTCTTGTTTTCCATGAATGGACACCTGTCGCTGCGCTGTCTTGCATACTCCGCAAGCTCTCTGCACTTCGGGCAAAGCTCCCTACCACCATGCTTTTTGCGGCAGTAAAGCTCTATAATCTGGGTAACGATACGCTTTTCACGCTCTCTTTTTTCATTGATATCTCTCATTAACTGAGCCTGCCGTTCTCAACTGAATATACCTTATTGCAGATACACATTGTTGACTTTCTGTGTGAAACGAGCGCAACAGTCCTGCCTGCGCCCTCGTCACGAAGTGCTTTGAGTATCACAGCTTCGTTAAGGCTGTCAAGATTGCTTGTCGGCTCGTCAAGAAGCATGAAAGGTGCGTCATGCAAAAACGCCCTTGCAAGACCGATCCTCTGCCTTTCGCCCCCTGACAATGTGCTTCCAAGCTCGCCCACATTGGTGTCATAGCCCTCTGGAAGCGTCATGATAAAATCATGTATGGAAGCCTTTTTGCAGGCTGAAGTCACCTCATCATGGGTCGCATCAAGCTTTGCGATACGGATATTGTTTTCGATACTGTCATGGAAAAGCTCTGTTTCCTGAGTGACAAAGCTTTCAGCATTTCGCAGGCTTGCAGTATTGATGCTGTCGATATCCTCGTCAGATACCGCTATCCTGCCGCCCTGCGTTTTCCAAAAGCGCATGAAAAGCTTCAAAAGCGTTGATTTACCTGAGCCGCTTCTGCCTATGATACCTATAATTTTGCCCTTTTCAATATCAAGGCTCAGCCCGTCAAGTATCTTCTCCTCGCCGTATGAGAAAGTCACATTCTCTGCCTTTGCACCGCTGAATGTGATATCTCTGCCATCTGTTATCTCCTCAGTAACTGGGCTTTCATCAAGGATATCAAGCACTCTGCCACCTGAAGCAAGGGTATTCTGCAATGTTGTGCCAAGATTTGCAAGTGCAACAACAGGTCCAAAGCTTGACATAAGGGCAACGAGAGGTATTATGACACCCTCAAGACCCACAGTGCCGTTTCTGTAGAGAGATACAGAAGTCACAAGCATGATAATGTCAAAAATAAGTATCACAGAATTTGTGATAGCAGTATTAAAGCCCACATTTACGCTCATTTTCTCCTGCTTCAAGGACAGGGAATCAGTGCGAAGCTTTAGATCGTCAAGGCGTTTTTCGCCGTAGGAATACTGTATCTCCTCGTCAAGTCCTCTGAGGCTTTCAAGAACATAGCCCGAAAGCTGTCCCGATTGTCTGCGGAAATCCTCGCCAAGAGTACCGCTTTTCTTTGATATCATCACAGGCACAAAAGCGCCCACCGCAATGTAAGCCAGCACCGCTATCATGCCAAGCACGACGCTGTAGCTTCCGATAAAAATGCTCATTATCACCGACATTATAAACGCAATGCACACAGGGGAAATTGTGTGGGCATAAAAGACTTCAAGAAGCTCGATATCCGAGGTTATAACGGAAATAAGATCGCCTTTATCTCTGCCCTCAAGCTTTGCAGGACAAAGCTTTCTCAGCGCCTTAAAAACGTGATCTCTTATTATTGCAAGAAGCTTGAACGCAATAAAATGGTTGCAGGACTGCTCGCCATATTTAAGCACCGCTCTCAGCACCGCAAGCACAAGCACCAAAACAAATATTGCAGAAATGCTTATTCCGGCGTGCAGTTTCAGCACGTCAAGCATTGCATAACCCCCAAGTATGGTTATGAACTGCGCACACAAAAAGCCTGCCACGCCCATTGCCACTGCCGCCATCATGTAGCCTGCCAGTGGCTTCACAAGGGTTATGAGCCTTAGCATTATAGATAGATTACTGCGCTTTTTCACTGACAGACACCTCCGTTTCTTACAGCTTCAAGGCTTTGCTGAGCGTTCCATAACTTTGCATAAAGTCCGTTTTTCTGTACTAATTTATCATGTGTGCCGCACTCTCTGACCTCGCCTTTTTCCATTGCGTATATCATATCCGCTTTCGCAGTGTTTGCAAGCCTGTGGGAAATAACGATAACAGTTTTATTTTTTGCAAGCTCAAAGATCTGCTCCATGATGTCGTTTTCGCTGTCAGCGTCGATGTTGCTTGTGGCTTCGTCGAAAATGTACACCGCAGAATCGTGGAGAAGCGCTCTTGCAAGTGCAAGCCTCTGTTTCTGTCCCCCTGAAAGATTTGCGGCATTTTCTACAAGAAGCGTATCAAGCCCCTTTTCGCCCCTAAGAAAATCCGCAAGCTTAGTCTTTTCAAGCACCTGCCAAAGCTCGCTATCCTCCGCGTCGGACTTTGCCATAAGGAGATTTTCTCTCACTGTTCCCTTGAAAAGCACACTGCTGTGAGAAATATATGTGATATTTTTCATAAGGCTTTCTTCTGATATGTCACAAAGCTCGGTGTTTCCTATCCTTACAGAGCCTTTATAGCCATTGTTCCTGCCCATTAGGATTGCCGCAATAGTGGATTTACCACAGCCCGACTCACCGCAGACAGCCGTAAGACAGCCTGCCTTGAACTCGATATCTGCACCATGTATGACCTCTCTGTCAGTGGTATAAGAAAAGCTCATATCAGTACATTTTATTGTACAGTTATCTCTATCCACCACACCTGACTTTTTCTCAGGCTCAGGCAGGTCAAGGATAGCGAACATCTTGTCGCTTGCCGCCATGCCGTTCATTGCAACGTGGAAAAAGCTGCCCAATCTTCTCATTGGTATGAAGAAATCCGCCGAGAGCATTATTATCACAAAACAACCTGAAAGCCCGATAACGCCCTGTCTGAACTGTCCTGCCGCCAAGATAACGCCCAGAGCCGCTCCGCCGTATGCGATAAGATCCATTATGGTAACGGAATTTAACTGCATAGTGAGGACTTTCATTGTTATCTTTCTGAACTTTTCCGACTCCTCGTTCATCTGCTGATTTTTGTATTCGTCAGCCTGATAAATTTTCAGAGTAGTAAGTCCCTGCAAGTTTTCAAGGAATGTGTCACCAAGCTTTGTGTACTGTCCCCAATATTTATTCAGAAGCTTTTTCGCTATCTTCTGCACCGCAACTATAGCCATAGGAATAAGAGGCACGCAGATAAGAAGCACAAGTGCCGACTTGAAGCTCACAAAAGAGAGCATGACAAACAGCGTCACAGGTGCAATCATTGCATAGAAAAACTGTGGGAGATACTGTCCAAAATAAGTTTCAAGCTGGTCAATGCCCTCAACGGAAACCTGAACTACCTCTGATGTTGATACCTTTTCACGATATCCGCTTCCAAGACGCAGAAGCTTTGAGAATATCATTTCTCTAAGTCGCTTTTTCACCGACTTTGAAGCGAGGTAGCTGAACTTTTCCTGCAAAAATGAACAGACCGCCCTTACTATCAGGGATATCACCGTCGCAGCAACAGCCGCTCCTACTCCTGCGGACTTATTTTCCACAAGCTTTTGAAGCAGCGAGCCAAGTGAAAATATCATCACCGCATTTGAAAGCATTCCCACCCACTGCGCCGCAACGTTGCCTGCAATATATTTTTTACTGTCGCCAAGCTCGGCGATAAGTCTTTTTTTTATCATTTATTTTCTCCTATAATTTCAGACAGGAAGCACGAAAGGCCTTCCGTTCACCGCTGATATTCCAAGTTCAACGTCATAAACGTTCTTGATAAGCTCTGAAGTTATTATCTCCTCCGGCTTGCCCTGAGCGGTTATCCTGCCGTCTTTCATTGCCACTATCTCGTCAGAATAATATAGCGATTGATTTATATCATGAAGCACCATTATCACTGTCATGCCGTATTCTTCATTCAGCTTTCTTACAAGCTTTAAAATTTGAAGCTGATAGCGTATGTCAAGATAAGTGGTAGGCTCGTCAAGAAAAAGTATCTTTGTGTCCTGCGCCAGTGCCATTGCTATCCACACACGCTGTTTCTGTCCGCCAGAAAGCTGAGCAACCGCCTTATCTTTCAGCTTTTCTGTATTGGTTATCTCAAGGGCACGCTTTATCTTCTCCTCGTCCTCCTCAGAGTTTGAAGTGCTTCCGAAGGCGTGATAAGGCGTTCTGCCGAACGCCACAAGCTTTTCAACTGAAATATCCGCAGGAGCGGTGTTATACTGATGAACGATAGCCACCTGACGTGCAAAATCTTTCAGCTTTACCTGAGAGATATCCTTGCCCTCCAATCGTATCTCACCGCTGTTAGGTCTTAGATTTTTCGTGATAAGATTGAAAAGCGTTGACTTTCCACAGCCGTTCGCACCGATAAGTGTGGTGACTTTGCCCTGCTTTATGGAAAGGTCAAGCCCCTTTATGACTTCGTTCGTGCCGTATGAAAAGGTCAGACCCTTTATATCGAAAACATTATCCATGACGCTTGTCCGACCTCCTCAGAAGTATGATAAAGAACGGTCCGCCGATAACGGACATTATAACGCTTGCGGATATCTCATAGGGCGATGCGATAGTTCTGCCTATTGTGTCGGCAAGCAGGAACACAAATGCACCGAGTATCATTGAATATGGTATCAGCCTTTTGTGGTCTGAGCCAACAAGAAGTCTTGCGATATGTGGCACGATAAGACCTAAAAAGCTTATCGGTCCGATAACAGCAGTTGAGATAGAAGCAAGCAAAACTGCAATGCCTGATATCATTATCCTTGTGCCGTTTACATTCACTCCAAGAGAACGTGCGGTCTTATCTTCAAGGGCAAGCAAATTGCACTTTGAACAGACAAGGAGAGAAAGCACAAGACCCACTGCGGAATATATTGCAAGGGTCTGAAAATCGTCCCATGTTTTCATTGTGATGTTTGCATTCACAATGCTTGCCGCACCTGAGTATGTTGAGCCCGTGCCGCTGTTGAAAGCCGACATAAGCCCCGTAAACATTGCGTTCACTGCCACGCCTACGAGGATTATCCTCAAAGGGCTAAGTCCTCCACGCCATGAAAGTGAATACACAAGCAGACAAGCCGCTACGCCGCCGATAAAAGCAAAAAGCGGAGTGAAGAAATAAAGGGTCGGGAAAAACGCTGTTATAAGAACAGCCGTAAAGCTTGCGCCTGAGCTTATTCCTATGATTCCGGGGTCGGCAAGAGGATTTTTCATAACAGCCTGCAAAAGCACGCCTGAAACAGCCATTGCCGCTCCGCCTATCATTGCAATAAAAATTCTCGGAAAACGCAGGTCATAGATAGTCGCAACCGTCTTGTTATACTTTATAAAAAGCCCGTCAAAAAGCTCTTTTGGAGTTATTTTCAAGCTTCCCGTATTCACCGCCACAAGAAACAGTGCAAACAGCAGCACTGCTGTCACGATATATGATAAAACAACTTTCTTCCTACTTATCATGACTGGTCACCATAAAGAATAGGCTGTAATTCATCAAGCGCCTGTGGATAGTCAAATCCTGCGCTCATGCCGAAATATTCGTAAGACAGATCATAGACCTTACCCTCCTGCACCGCTCTGAAATGCTTCCAGATATCGTTTGCGGAGAACTCCTCGTTGAACATTTCCACAACTTCGTCAGGGAGAGCGTGCGCACAGCGAACGATTATATCAGGATCTTTTGTTTCCATATCCTCAGTGTTGGCGTTAAGAAATTCCTGTCCGCCGCCATCGCCGTAAACATTCGTGCCGCCTGCAAGCTTTACAAGCGAGCCTACATAGCTGTTATCTGTGGCAACGATATAAGACCCCGGCAGACCCATAAGCACAAGCACCTTGGGACTTTCCTTGCCCTTGTTTTTATTCTTGTATTTGTTCATGAAGCTTGTATACTCGTCCACAAGCTTTTGAGCCTGCTCCTGCCTGTCAAACATCTCCCCAAGCTCCTCTATGGACTTGTACATACCCTCAACGCTTTTCAGATTAAGAAAAGCCGATTTTGTCTTTATTGCCGCATATTTAGGCTGTAAGTCGCTTTCAAGGCTCGAGGGGCTGAGTATCCAATCAAGGTCGAGAGAAGCAAGTATCTCCGTGTCAGGATTCATTGCCGTGCCGAGCTGTGTTGCGTCTTTGTATCTGTCAGGGATAGTGCTTACAGTTGAGGAACAAACGCCCACAAGGTCGATATCAAGCTTATCGCATATATCCGCAACGGCAGGCGAAGTCGCCGCTATCCTAAGATCGTCGGCATTTGTTACACTTCCGCTTTCAGCCTTTGAGTTTTCCTCTGGGTGCTGATCTACACAGCCGCAAAGCGCTGCCGTCATCAAAGCCGCCGTAAGAACAGCCGCTATTCTCAGCTTTTTCATTTCTTACAGCCTCCTTTTCTTCCACACAACAATGCCTGCTCCGCCTGCGATAACGACTACCGCCGCCGCTATTGCAACAGGCACTACAGCATTTCCGCTTTTACCACTGTCACCTGACTTTTCGCCATCTGAGGATCTGTCCTTTTCCTTAGGGTCGCCGTTCTCGTCAAAAAGCTCAAGACCTTTCACCCATGACGTATCGTCGCTGTCGGCAACAGGCAAAGTAACAGTAGTTGTGGTTGTTGTCACGGCTGATGAGCTGTCTGCCAAAGATGAGCTTTCCTCTGCCTTTTTTGTGGTAGTTGTAGCTTTAGTTGTTGTTTCGGCTGGCTTTGTGGTAGTCTGAGCGGTGGTGGTCTGAGCAGGCTGTTCGTTGTTTTGATCTGGCTGTTCATTGCCGCCGTTGTTGTCATTATTATCGTTATGTCTTACCTCAACGCTTGTAACAAAGTCACCGCTTCCCTCTCTGATGTTGTCAAAATCTATGTAAAAAACAACATCTCTGCCCATTGCAACAACATAGAAAGTACATCTTACAATGGCATTCCCGTTTGGTATCTCAAAGCGGAAGTCGCTTTCGTTTGCGTCATAGTTTTCTTTCATAAGGTCTGCGGAAACATCATAGAAATCGCTGTAGCCGTCTTTTTGCACCTTGAACTGCGGGTTTTCGATATTATCCATAAGTCCGAGCCTTATGGTGGCATACATTCTGCCGTCAGGGTCAACCTCAATAAGGGATTCTGTTTTCAGCGCACCCTCTGTCATGGATTGTCCCAATACCTCCGAGCCGTCTCCACCGCTGTCTTCGATGACCCCTGTAACAGGGTGTCTGTAATGTGGGTGAGCGTCTGCAAGATAAATGTTATTATCAAGCGCATATGCAGAAATAGCAGTAATGCCTGCCATATAGACAAGCATTACTATTACTGTACTGCAAAGCAAGCGCATTGAATGCTTTACAGAAATATTCAAATTTTTATCTGTCCTTTCTCTTTTTAGTAGCAACTGCGAAGGCTGCACCGATAGCTGCGAGCAGACCTGTCTTTGCGGCTACACCTGTTGACGGGTTAGCTGAGCCTGCGGTGTTCGTTGCCTTGTTGTCAGTTATTTTATTATCCGTCTTGCTGTCAGCGGACTTCTTTTCTTCGATAAGATACTGACCTGCTTCCTTTGCAGAGAATGTGAACATTCCGTCTGCCTTTGTGCCTGAGATAAGAGTCTTTTTGCCGTCTGCTATTCTGTATACTACAGGGTTTGCGTAATCTGACGGGATAGGAAGCGAGATAGTGAACTTGCCGTTTGGCTGAGCGTCCTTACCGTCCTCGTCCTTGAATGATACGTCATAAAGGTGGAACTTATCAGCCTCGGCTGAGATAAGCTTCTTGGCGTTATCATAATCGTCGCCGCTTGTTATCTCCTTGACAACGGCTGTTGTACCCTCGGCGAAAACGCCCTTATCTGCGTGGAGCTTCACGCCTGTTGCGCTGTCGGTATAGTCAAGAACCGGTGACTGTGCGTCAGGCTCTTCGATGTTGATATCCGCATCTGTGGCTTTGAGGGTCGTCCAATCAAGCTGCATAAGAACGTCCTGTGTGCCTGTGCCGTCAGCAATAGCTTCCATGATAGGCACGAACACCTGAAGCGGAACATACTTCTCGCTTGCCTTATCAACAAGCTTGAATTTCAGAAGCTGTGGATAGAGGTTGTCCTTATCGTTGTATCTGTCGATAACATCATACTGTGTAAGAACTTCCGCCGAGATAACTGTACCCTGAGGTATGCCGTAATCATTGTATGTATAGCCCTTGTCATAGTATGAAAGCTTCTGGAGATAGCCGAACTGATTGTATATCGCAAGTCCCTTGAACTGAACTGTGATGTAATACTCGCCGTCCTTGACTTCAAGCTGAACTGTGTGGTTGATACCCTCGTTTGACATTGAGAAGCTCTCACGGTCGGTCTTTATCATCTGAGCATAGAGCTGATATTTGCCGTCAGGGAGATTATTGATATCGAAAGTAACGTCCTTTTTCTCCTCCAAAGCGTCGATAGCTGTCTGAAGCTCCTTAACTGCGCTGTCTACCTCTTCCTGAGTTGCTCTGCTGTTGGCAAGAACTGTCTTTGCACTTGCAAGGGCGTTTCTCATTGTTGTGAACGTGGACGTTGTGTAATCATCTTCATTGTATCCCTCAGCCTTAGCAACAAGAGTCTCCAGCTTTGACATATCGGCAGGCTCGAAATTCGGGTTCTCCTCGGGATCCGGATCAGGTGTTTCATCGGAGATCTTTACCGCCTCGTCGTAGTAGATAGTGAAAATTCCGTTTCTTGTTGCATCACCGCTGTTGCCCATTATTGCGTCCATTGCGGAAACACGGAATTTCGTTCTGAACTGTCCTGCATTTGAAGTAAGCTCCATATATCCTGTTTTCGGATAATAGTTGTTTGTGCCTGCGTTCACTTCATCTGTGTAATATGAACCGTCTTCATTCTTATAGTAAGATGTATATGTGAGTTCCTTCCAGCCCTCGCTCTTTTCCTGCCACATCTGAATAAGATAGCCATTCTTTCCCTGCAACTCAACAGGAGAAAACTCAAGCTCGATACGCTTTACACCGTTTTTGATAACAAGCTTTGCTTTCTTTCCTATACAAGAAGATGCCATTGATGTCTGTGACGGATCAACCTCGTTAAGAACTGTTATAGGCACTTCATAGGTTCCGTCCTCAAGATCATCAGCAGTAGCAGCCGCACTCTTCTTATCAAAGAAACCCAGATAGCCACTCAGGTCACAGTCATTGGTAATAAGTCTATATGTATCATTATCAGGCTGATAACCCTTATAGTACAATGTATCTACACCGCATATCTGCCAAGCCCAGTAATCATATTCAGGCATATATGTTGCCATGTAAACGCTAAGACCAAGCTTATCCTGAGTATCTTTTACAGGGAAATCCATAACTGTATAACGTCCCGTATTAGTAACTATCTTGCCGTTGTCAATTATATAATACTTTTTGAAGAGCATATCATTATACAGATTCTCACAATGCTCAACCATTGTTTTATAAGCTGCGTCGTCTTTCGCAACGTCTGTTGAAACAAGAGCTGCATTCTTTGAAACGTATTTTGTTGTTGTATGGACTGACACACCAGTTGTCGGGTCTGTAAGTGTGACAGGTTCGTCTGCAAGGTTTATTCTCAGATTTACTGTCTTTGTGCTTGTGCTAGGTATATACTCTGTAACGCCGTCAATATTTTTCATGTGAAATACTGACATATCGGCAGAATAGTTAATACCGTTCAATATTTCGTCAATAGTGGAATAAGTAACGGTAAACGAATTATCATTGTTTAACTTGACAGGATTCCCATTTTCGTCCTTAAAAACAGAACCGATATACAGATTGTCGGCACGCTTTTTAACTTCGTCCTCATCATAATAATATGTTACAATGAGCTTGCCGTTTTCAGCCTTTGCGTGAGCAGATGTATATTTAAAGCCCTGTGAAATATATCCCAGTTCCCACAGTTCATCATAATTGATCGGCACTTCTTTATCAAAGTCAGTGAAAATATTGTCAGGGATAGTGTACGCGTTTTTGGTATTGAAAGCTACATAATAATCAAAGCTGCTGCCTTTTAATTTACCTGCGTCATTAGTATAGGTATAAAGGCAGTTTATATAGGCATTTGGATTTTCAGAGTCGATCTCAAAAGTAACATCATACTTTGATTCACCATTGGCAGTGTATTCAAGCTTTTCAAAGGTGTCATTATAGCTGTCCTTGATCTTTCTTTTCAGTGATTTTGAAAAAGGACTGCTGTTAACGTCATAGTCCTCAGGGAGCAAGCCTTTGGCAAAACCCGGAGTTGATTTAGCGTCAGTATCATATTTATCGTTTTTAACTTTTTCTAAAAGAAGAATATCATAAGATGTGGTTATGGTCATTGTAACAAAATACTTTCCATTTTCCACCTTTAATTTTGCATATGTAGGCAGTTCTTTAAAACTTGAAGTATTTGTTTGATCATAGTTGTCGTAAAGGCTCAAGTTCACATAATACTCTCCGTCTGAAAGTTTGTCAGAACCCTCGGCAGAAGCCGTTACGGGCTTTACAACAGGCAAAATGCCTGAAACATCTGCCGCACCAACGCTTGCGACCATTGCAAGGGCAAGGCAGGCGGCAGCAATTTTCTTTGACTTATTGTTCATAAAAATACCTCCTACGAGTTAGATTAACCTAACTTTACTTCAAATATATTCGGCAAGGTCACTGCAGCCTGCCGTTTGTTGGTTAGTATTAAATAACTAAGTAGAGTATAACATAAACAATTTTTCATGTCAACGGCATTTTTGTTGCGGCGTTTGCAACAAACGACCTTTTTTGACCCCATTTCACCTGTCAAACCACGCAGTTACGTTGGTTGCAGTTTTGCAACAAAGTTGCATAATTTCAGCTTTTTGCACAAGAGTAAAGACTATTAAAAAGCGTTTCATTGTGCAATTATACAAGCAAATATCAATGTACAAAAAGTGTAAAAATAGCAGTGCTTTCAGGCATATGCACCTGACCAACACTACAGCACATTTTCAGGCAGATACTTCCATGCAAAATTCTATTAAGACTGTCGTCACCGATACTGTGAAACTGAAAATAATCAAGAGGTATTTGAATAAAATCGCCATTCACAGCGGCTTCAATGAACTGCTTGCCGTCAAAGTATTTCAAGTGCCGCACTCTGCCTTTCATTTTCAGACCACTGAATCCCGATATCTCGTCCATATCCACCGCCTTAAGCAGAACGAAGCTTCCGCCCTCCCCAACGATGACCTCGCAAGGGTGAGCAAAGCCCTTGTTCGCCATGGAGATATTGTTGCCATTTTTCACCTTTTCACGGTAGATAATAAAAGGAAAAGTGTAATGCCCCTCGTTGATCTCCTCACTAAACTCCCTGCCCGAAAAATTCGGCTTGTCTGCAAAGATCTCTTTCATGCGCAGTGTCTCCTCCATGCGCTGGATATTCTCGAAAGTCTTGTCACCGCAGTAAAGGGTGAGCATTATCGCATCATGTCTAGCTTCTTCCTTTGGCACTCCCTCGTATATAAGGTGATTTTGTGCAAGCTCCATTCGCCTTGCATACCCCTCCGCAAGCTTTCTTCCCTTTTCGGTAAGCTTTGGACTGCGAGGGTCGCTTCTGTCCACATAGCCCTCTTTTTCAAGCTGTGCCACCTGTCGGCTCATCTCATATTTTTCCACACCAAGGGCTTGTGCCATTTTGGTTATCCTGCGGTTTTCCTCTGAAAAATTAATAAAGCACATGAATATTTTCAGCCTAAGTTCTTCATTAGTCGCCATATAGTCACTCCTAACCGTATCATGTAGTTACGCACCGCAAAGATAGCAGCACGTATTTTCACGTTTCATATTTTATCACACCATATAGCACAAGTCAACAGCCAAGCATAAAAAAAGCCGCACTGTGTCAAACACACAGTACAGCTTTGGCTATTTAGGAAAATACAAAGTAAATTCTGCACCCTTGTCAACCTCGCCATATGCTTCTATCCTGCCGCCATGACGCTTTATTATGCGGTCTGCCGTGGCAAGTCCAATGCCGCTTCCCTCGTATTCTTCGTCAAGATGAAGCCGCTGAAAAACGCCGAAAAGCTTGTCAGCATATGCCATGTCAAACCCTGCGCCATTATCTCTGAAGGATATTACCACATAGCTTTCGTCAGGTATCGCAGACACTGTTATAACAGCATTCTGCCTGTGTCGGGTGAATTTGAAAGCGTTCGTCATAAGATTTTTCACTAGCATTCTCACCAGCACATCATCACCGCTTATTTGCGGCAAGCTGCCCTCAATAAGGGTTATATTTCTCTCAGGCTCAGCGGACTTGCACTCATCGAAGATGTCCCTTACCAATTCATTCATATCAAGCGTTTCATATTCCGGCTCGATGCTGCACATTTTTGAGAAACTAAGAAGCCGTTCTATCATTGTGATAAGCTTTGCAGTCTTGCCCTCTATCATTGAAGCTATCTTCAATGCGTCCTCTGTGTTGCCTGCTCGTATGTCTTCTTTCAGCGTGTCCGCCAACATCTGCGTAACATTCAGCGGCGATCGCAGATCGTGAGATATTGCCGAACAAAACAGACTAAGCTCATTATTTGCCTCCTCAAGCTTTCTGCGCTTGCTGTATATTTCAAGGTGAGTTTTAACTCGTGCCAAAAGCTCCTCTTTTGTGAACGGCTTCACAACATAGTCACAGCACCCAAGCTCAAAGCCCTTTTTTATCATGGCAGGGTCGGATTCAGAAGTCATGAAGATAACAGGTATCTCCTTTGTTTCCTCATCAGATTTGAAATGCCTGCAAAGCTCCAGACCGTCCATGCCCTCCATTTTGATATCCAAAAGGATAAGGTGAGGCTTGCTCTTTTCTGTCATTTTAAGAGCCGCATTTGCACTTGTCGCCCCAAGCACCCCGAAGCCCTCGTTTCGCAGTATAGTGCCTGCAAAGGCTATATGCTCAGGCATATCGTCAACAATAAGTATCTCCGCTTTTTCAAACATTCCATCACCGCCTTGCCTAAAAAATACTATTCCGTCATGAGTCTTTGTACCTCGTCCTTGTCTGCAAGCTTTGTTTCGTTAGCATAGACTATCTCGCCCTTTTCCATTACATAAAGCTTGTTGGTGTTTTCAAGAACAAAATCCAAATACTGCTCCACAAGAAGCACTGTTATGCCTTTCCACTCGTTTATTTTCTGTATCGCCGCTCCTATATCCTGAATTATCGACGGCTGTATGCCCTCTGTAGGCTCGTCAAGAATAAGTATCTTCGGCTCTGCTGCGAGGGCTCTTGCAATTGCTAACTGCTGTTGCTGACCGCCTGAAAGGTCGCCGCCCTTACGCTTTGCAAACTTCGGAAGTATAGGGAATAGATCATATATATAATCAGGCACTTTGCCCTTACCGCCCTTTGGCTGCAATCCAAGCTCGATATTTTCCTCAACTGTCATCCGTGAAAAAATATCACGTCCCTGTGGAACATAGCCTATGCCAAGCTTTACACGCTCATAGACAGGCTTTTTGATGATGTTCTCCCCGTCAAATATTATCTCTCCTTTCGGGGTCTTTACAATTCCCATTATGCTTTTGAGAGTGGTGCTTTTGCCAACGCCATTTCTGCCGATAAGCCCCACTATCCCGCCTTTTTCTACCTCAAAGCTCAGGTTTTCTATAACACGGCTCTCACCGTAATATGAGTCAACGTTTTTCAAGCTTAGCATTTTACTCGCCTCCTCTTCCCAGATAAACAGCCTGAACTGTCTTGTCTGCAAGTATGTCGCCGATGTTGCCCTCCATGAGCATTTTGCCCTCATGAAGCACAGTTACGATATCAGCTGCCTGCTTTACAAAGTCCATATCATGCTCGATAACGATAATAGTGCAATCCTTTTTTATCTCCTTTAGGATCTCGCCCGTTCGGAAAGTTTCGGGCTTACCCATGCCTGCGGCAGGCTCGTCAAGCATTATTATCTCAGGCTTCTGCACAAGCTGCATCGCTATCTCAAGCCACTGCTTCTGACCATGAGCAAGACTGCCTGCACGTTCTGACGCTTTATCCTCAAGTCCCACACGTTCAAGCGTCGAGCGGATATTTTCCATATCCTCCTTTGAAGGCTTTTTGAAAATAGAATCAAGTATGCCCTTGTGACCCTTTAGAGAAAGTATCATGTTCTCCTCCACAGTGAGGTTTACGAATACAGATGGTACCTGAAACTTTCTTCCCACGCCCTCCTGCACGATTTTATATTCCTTCATGCCTGTGAGCCTTACGGCTTCTCTGCCTTTGGGGTGGAAAATAACTGTGCCGGAGGTGGGCTTTGTCTTTGCGCAGATTATGTCAAGAAGCGTGGTCTTTCCAGCGCCGTTGGGTCCGATGAAAAAGTGTATGCTGTTGCGCATGACCTTTGTTCTCACCTCTGTGAGAGCGTAAAAGCCGTCAAAGGAAACGGAAATATTGTTTATTTCAAGAACAACGTCATTTGTCTTTGTATCTGCAGCCATTTTACGCCGCCTCCTTTGCCTTGTCTTTGCCCTTTGCTTTAAGCTTGCGGAAAAGTGCTGGGAGCTGTTCGCTGACGATGCCAACGATACCGCTCTTGAAGAATATGATAGTCACGCAGAACACTGCGCCGATTATATACTGCCATATCTCAACCATGCTTCCTGAGCTGAGATTATACTCGCAGAGATTTATAAGAAGCGCACCAATAACAGCGCCTATTATCGTTCCTCTGCCGCCGACAGCTACCCATATGACCATTGTGATAGAATAGGAAATAGTCATTTGTGACGGAGTAATGCTTCCGTTGAAATTTACAAAAACTGCGCCTGCGATACCAGCCAAAGCTGCAGACAGCACATAGATAAAGTTCTTATATGCGCTTACCTTATAGCCCGAAAAGTATGTTCTGTTCTCGCCGTCTCTGATAGCGATAAGGAGCTTGCCGAACTTACGGCTAACAAGGAATCTTGACAGTGCAAAGATAAGGGTCATAAGGATAAGTGCAAGATAATAGAGCTTGAACATCTCGTTTCTGTGAAGATTGCCCTTGATGCTTCCGAAAATGGTCTTTATCTCTGTGATACCCACGTTTCCGTTCGTGTAGGTAGAAAGTGCGATAAAGATAGAATAAGCCGCCCATGTGAGTGCCTGTGAGATGATAGAGAAATAAACGCCCTTTACTCTGTTTTTAAAGATAAAATATCCGATAATAAACGCCACCACTGAGGGTACTGCTATAATAAGGATAAGGGTCAGAGCAAAGGAGTTGAAAGGCTTCCAGATAAGAGGAAGTTCATCAAGTCCGCCTATGTGCATAAAGTCTGTTATCTTGCCGCCTGTTTCCTGAAGTTTAAGATACATTGCCATGCAGTATCCACCAAGGGCAAAATAAAGTCCGTGACCAAGGCTCAGGATACCTGTATAGCCCCATATAAGGTCGATACCCATTGCGACAATTGCGAACGCCATACACTTGCCGAGAAATATAACTGTAGATGAACCGGAGAGCATTCCGGCATTAAGAAGCAGCGGCATGATGCCAAGAATTATTGCTATTATAAGGAAGCTTATAGCAGCTCCCCTCTTTTTGAAAAATCTGCTTAGTTTCATTGACCGAAACACCTCCCTTACTCGTCAAGATTTCTGCTCTTGATAACGAAAAGTCCCTGTGGACGCTTCTGCAAAAAGATAATAACGATAAGCAGAACGATAGCTTTTGCGATAGTTGATGAAGTATAGTTCTCTGTGAAAATGCTTGCAGAGCCTATTATCACAGAGCCGATAGCAGTGCCGAGAAGTTTGCCGACGCCACCGAGAACAACTGCCATAAAGCTGTTTACTATGTAGCTCTGACCTACAGTCGAGTCGATAGAACCAAGAAGCGCCACTGAACAGCCTGCGATACCGGCAAGACCTGAGCCGATAGCAAAGGTAATGTTATCCACCTTGCGTGAGTTTATGCCCATACATTTTGCCATTGTTCTGTTTTGCATAACAGCTCTCATCTGCTTGCCGAAGTTTGACTTATACATGATAAACCACACCAGAAGCAGACAAAGTGCCACAAGAAGAATGATGAAAAGTCTGTTGTATGAGAATGTACAGCCGCCTATCTTTATTCCACCGTTTAAGAATGACGGTGCTGTTACGTTTACACCCTGTGTGCCGAAAATGCTTCTTGCCGCCTGCTGTAAAATAAGGCTTATGCCCCATGTTGCAAGCAAGCTGTCTATCTCTCGCCCGTATAATCGGGAGATGATAAACTTTTCAAGCAAGCTTCCAAGAATGAACGTCACGCCGAATGCGGCAGGGATTGCAACAAAATAATAAACGTCACGAATGCTTTCGGGACAGTATTTTACGAATATCTGCTGAACGACATATGTTGTATATGCGCCTATCATCACAAACTCTCCGTGAGCCATGTTTATGACCCTCATAAGTCCGAAGGTTATTGCAAGGCCGAGAGAAGTAAGAAGTATGATAGAGCTAAGGCTTACGCCGTTGAACATAGTGTTTATAAAACGATCCATAGATTTTTGCCACGTCCTTTCGTGTCCTTAATAATGCACAGCCAAATTACTGACTGTGCATTAAAGGATACTTACAGAGGATTTATTATGAAATATGCTTATTCAAGAGGCTGGATTCCTGCCTTAACTGCCCAATCATAAGTTGAGAGATATGGGTCTGGAGCAACAGGATCAGTTGCGTATATCTCGTTGATAAGTCCGTCATCGCCCACCTGACCGATCCTTACAGGCTTTACAAGGTGGTGATTGTCGCCCTGGATAGTTACAGTGCCTTCCGGTGCGTCAAAGGATATCTCACCTGATTCAACCGCCTTGATAACGTCCTCAGGCTCAAAGCTGTCTGCCTTTTCGCAGGCTGCTTTCCAAAGGTAAACTGCGTCATATGCGGCTTCCGCAGGGTCAGATGTCACTCTGTTCTCACCGTATGCGTCTTTATATGCATTAACAAATTCCTTATTCTTTTCTGTGTCTGTTGTCTGATAATAGTTCCATGATACCATGTGACCCTTGAGGATATCAGCGCCGATAGTAGCGACCTCTTCCTCTGCGATAGAGAATGACATTGTCATGTAATCCTTGCTTGTATAGTTCTTTTCAGACATCTGCTTGAAGAATGAAACGTTGCCTGTTCCGTTAAGAGTGTTGATGATAACGTCAGGCTTTGCAGCTTCGATCTTTGAGATGATAGCTGCAAAATCCGTCTGATCCATATCTGCATACTCTTCACCAACGGCTTTTGCACCCTTTGCTTCAAGCTGTGCGTTGATTATCATGTTCGCTGTTCTTGGGAAAACGTAGTCAGAGCCAAGGAGGAAGAACTTCTTATAGCCCTGATCAAGCAGATAATCGATAGCAGGAACGATCTGCTGGTTTGGCGCTGCGCCTGTGTATACGATATTCGATGAGCTTTCCATGCCCTCATACTGAACAGGATACCAAAGAAGTGAGCCGTATTCCTCAACAATAGGCTTAACAGCCTTTCTTGATGATGAAGTCCAGCAACCGAAGATAGTTGAAACGCCCTCGCTGTCAATAAGCTTTTCAGCCTTTGTTGCAAAGGTTGACGGTTCGGAAGCTCCGTCCTCCTCGACGTATTCTATCCGCTTGCCGTTTACGCCGCCTGCGGCATTTATCTCCTTGATAGCAAGCACCTCAGCGTCACGAACTGACTTTTCACTGATAGCCATTGAGCCTGTGAGGGAGTGAAGAAGCCCTACCTTAACTGTGTCGCCGTCACCACTGCTTGAGCCCCCTCCTGAGCCGCAGGCTGTGAGCATCGTTGCCGCCAGAGCCGCTGCTGAAAGCACCGCTAAAAATCTCTTCATTCTTGTCTTTTTCATAGTGTTTTCCTCCAATTCATTTTACTTTTCCATACTAAATGCAATAAAAAATTGGCTCTCTGCACCAAAGGGTATTTCCCTTGACAGATAAACCAACTTCATTGTTGTGATATTCAGTTTTTTACCTAAAACAGACCAAGCTGTTTAAGTGCCTTATCATTTTCCGCTGTACCTTTTTTATCGAGAATATCCTCTCCAAGCTTTATCTTCAGATACTGAATGATAAGCTCAGTGCATTTATCCATTCCCATACGGTCAGAATTAAGGGTCATATCGTAAAGCACCGGATTTGTCCACGTTTCACCGCCCGTGTAATACTTATAGTAATCGGCACGATAGCGGTCGGTCTGATAGATCATTCTGTGAGCTTCTTCTTCGGTAACGCCAAGACGTTCTATAACATTTTTCACGCAGAAAGCTCTTGGAGCTTCTATATACACGCTTACGGTGTTTTCATAGTCACGCAGCAGGTGATTTGCACATTTTCCAATGATAATGCAGGATTGCTGTTTGGCAAGTTCCTTGATTATCTTCGCCTGAATATTGTAAAGATTAACGTCGGAAATGAAGCTCTTGTCCGTCGGCTCAACGATATCGTCCTTGTTCGCAGACTTCATAAGTCTTTTGATAAGGTGGTAGCCCCTCAGCTTTTCGTCCACCTGAAAAAACAGATCCTTGTTTATTCCGCTGTAGTTTGAAGCCATGCTGAGTATCTGGCTTTCATAGCAAGGTATCCCAAGCTGTTTTGAAAGAGCAAGTCCGATCTGCTTTCCTCCGCTTCCGAAACCTCTTGCTATGGTAATAACGAAATTGTCCATTTCTATCACCTCCTGTGCTTATAGTATAGCACAAGGGTCAAAAGATAAAAACACTAAAAATCAGAGAAAATCCTATATTTTTCAGACAAGTCACAACGATTGTTTATACTGTGCAGGGGAAACGCCCGTTATCTCTTTAAACACCTTTGTGAAATAGTCTGCACTTGAATAGCCAAGCTCCTCGCTTATCTCATAGGCCTTCATTCCGCTTTGCCGAAAAAGCTTTTTGGCGTATTCTATTTTCACAAGGGTGCTGAATTTGCTGAAGCTTTCCCCTATCTGCCGCCTGAAAAGCTTGCCGAAATAGTCACGGCTGAAGCCAAAATGCTCCGCCGCCTGCTCAACTGAGATATCCCGACAGCTTGTATTTGAAAAATATGTGCAGATATCCTGAGTAAAGCTGTCTCCGCTACTTTTGCCCACGGCTTCAAGTGCCGAAAGCACATAGTCTGAGCAGGTGTTTTCAACCTTCTTCTCTTCAAGCTTTTCGGTTACACGTCTTAGCATATCTCCAAGCTTTTGCTCATTGACTGGCTTTAAAAGATAGTCAAACGCCCCAAGCACAAGCCCTTTTCGTGCATATTCAAACTCGTCATATGAGCTTATGAAAGCCACTGCCACATCTATGCCAAGCTCGTTTATCTTTCCAAGAAGCTCTATGCCGTCAATAAACGGCATTCTTATATCCGTCAGCACAAGGTCAAAATCTTCGGATCTAAGCACAGCAAGAGCGTCCTTGCCGTTTGACACCTCTTTTGCTATAACAAAGCCACATTCTTTCCACACTGACATTCGTGAGTAGATAAAACGCATATCTGCGTCGTCCTCCGCCAAAAGTATCTTATACACACTTGTCACCTCCATAGATCCTCAGACTGTGTGATGCTTAGAAGATCATATCTGTTTATGTATTCTTCAAGCCGCCTGAAATTCGTCTTTTTCATAAACTTCTTGAACTCTGCCCTGTGCTGTTGAAAATATTCTGCCACAGAGATATCAAAGGCTTTGCAACGGTCTAAAAGCACTTTTACAAGCTGTGAGTTTTTCTGATCATCTGCATTCTGCGGACTGCTGTCATCATCAAGCTGCAAAAATTTCTCAAGCCTGCTCACAGCCCTATGCCACTGTTCCTCAAAATCTTTTGTATCAGCATTTTGCAGTGCATCAGTTTTAAGAGTATCGTTTAGCGCCTTTGCGCTTTCATGAAGCCGTCTGCAGCAGAGATTGCCCGAAAGCCCCATAATGTCATGGAGAATTATCCGTGCGTTCATATAGCTTCCCGCTTCGATATGCTGGCAGATATATTTCTGGTCGTTTCCGTGGTTGGAAATAAAACGCTTTATTATATCAAAAAGTATGCTTTTGCTGCCGCCCAAAGCGTCAAGGCAGGCAACGCAGTCAAACACTTCGTCACCCTGCTCAACAGTTATTTCGGGCATTTCACGCCTTATGTGCAAATGCTTGTATATCATTTTTCTCAGATCATCAGGTCGGAAAGGCTTCGAGATATAGCCGTCCATGCCTGCTTCATAGGCTTTTTGCTCTATGCCCGAAACAACGTCGGCAGTAAGAGCGATTATTGGCGTAAGTCTGAAATCAGGAAGTTCTCTTATGTGTCTTGCTGTTTCATAGCCGTCCATATCAGGCATATGAAGGTCAAGAATTATCATATCAGGACTATGACCAAGGCAATATTCTATAGCCTTTGAGCCGCTGTCGGCGGTATCCACCTGCAAGCCGTATGTACCTAATATCTCGCTTTCGATATCCAGGTTCACACTGTTGTCGTCCACCAACAAAATTACCGTTTTTTCAACAAGCACGCCCTGAGAAGTATCATTTTCGCTCTGCACCTGTGACGGCTCTGCGACATCAAACGGCATAAGAAAGCTAAAACACGAGCCTTTTCCAAGCTGAGATGTAACCACGATGCTATATTTACCACCGCTTGCCGCCTTGACGATAGATTGCGAGATAGGGAGCCCCAGACCTGTTCCGCCGTGACGTCTTGTCACTCCTGCGTCGCTTTGGATAAAAGGTTCAAAAATGCTCTCAAGCCTGTCTTGGGGTATGCCCTCCCCTGAGTCTGAAACACTGAACTTGATAACAACGCTTTTGCTCTTTATTTCCTGACATTTACAGTCAAAGACCACCTCGCCCCTGTCGGTGAACTTCACCGCATTTCCGATAAGATTTACAATCACCTGCCTCAATCGCAAAGGGTCGCCGCTGATGCAATTCGGCAAATCCCCCGATATATCAAGACGCAATGGGATATCCTTTGCTATGGCTGTGCTTTCCATTATGGAATAGGTGTCGCTTATAAGCTTCACCAGGTCAAAATCGGTGTATTCGAGCTGCAAGCTTCCCGACTCTATTTTGGAAAAGTCAAGAACGTTATTTATAAGACCAAGAAGATTTTCTGAGGCTGTGTTTATATTAGTGCAATATCTCTTCTGAGCATCATTAAGACTGGTATTTGAAAGCATATAAAGATAGCCTGTGATAGCATTAAGCGGCGTGCGAAGCTCATGGCTCATTTGTGCAAGAAAATCACTTTTTGCACTGTTCGCCCTGTCTGCTTCTTCTTTAGCCTGCCGCATTTGTGCCTCGGCTGTTTCACGCTTTTTAAGCTCATTTTGAAGTATCTGCGAAAGGCGGTTGAAAAGCTCGCCAAATCTAAAAAGCTCATACGCTCCCTTTGGTGACACACGAACGTTTGAAAGGTCAAATTCGGCAGAATTTTCATTACGCTTTGAAAGGCTCTCAGAGTAGTCGTTTATAGGTCTGACATAAAGGCTTTCAAAAACTATCAGTACTATGCCCACAATAACTAGCACGCTCGCTGAACACACAAGCTGTATCACCAGTGCAGTTTCACGTCCTGCGGCAGCGCTTTCCACCTCTGCATCAAGACGTTTATTAAGAGCCTGACGAAAGCGTTCTATAGGCGACATTATCATGGTTTTAGAATCGTTATAAAAGCTGTCATAAAGTATCTCGCGGGAACGCTCTTTCATTTCATCAGGGCTAAGCCCGCTGTATTCCTCAGGCAGTGGCGTATCCTCCACAATGGAAACATACTCGGCCAACCTGCCTCCCTTGCTGTCGCCATACTGTTTAGCTGTTATGCCTTTTGCAGTGAGCATAAGCTTCATTGACACCGTTTCGGTCTTTATGAGAGTATCAGAATACTTTTTGGCTTCCGCAAGAAGCGCAGTTTCGTTCTCAGGAGGATCAAGAGCGGAAAGGCTATTTATAACACGGTCACGGGTCTTTTCCTCATAGACCTCATACCAATAGTTATAAAGATGTTCGATATCTCCTGTTACGGAGAATTTTCTAGCTTCATCGGTAAGATAATCGGAAGCGTCCGCAAGCTCCTGCCCAAGGTCAGAAAGCTCTCCCCTATTTGATTGTGCGGTATTCTCTCTGTCGATACACCGGGACATATATCTGCTGCTCATTAAAGTAAGAGCAGTAATAAGAAGAAACACCACAACTGCACAGATGGTGATATTGCGGCTTTTGAGCACACTTCTGCCCTTCTTTTTACTGACCTTCACAGAAAACACCCCCACAAAAAAACAAAAAACGCCCCGTGAAAAATACACGGAGCGTCATTGCCCTTAAATTATTACCTGAAAATTATATCATATTTTTGCAGTTTTGTCAACTGTTGTGGAATTCAGGCTATTTCAACTTCTGTGGAATTTTATTTGCCCAAAGATCATCTTGAGCTTCATTATCAAGCATCACTACCAATAAACCGCTATCAGCAAAATATAGCTTAAATTTATTGTTGTCATAATTCCCTTTCAAGGGTAATTCAGGAAAGCCTAAACAGTAACACACATTTATGATTCCGGCATTGTCAAGCCGATCAATGCACTGCCTCTGCAATATTTACCGCTACGTTTCCTACTTTTGTAAGAGCGGTAACATCTGATGAAAGCTCGCCGCTTAGGGTGAGATCTGTGCTTATTGTGAGAATTTCGTCATCGACAGCCTTGTTTTCAGCTGTTGGTATTGTGACTTCATCATATGTAAATTCGCCCTTTACAAAGCTGTATTTATCAAGTGGCTCATATGTAAAATCAACGTCGATATCCCTGTTTGAATGGTTTGTAACGCTTATATCATTACCTTTTGCAGACCATTTGCCATTTGTGTCGATATCATATTCATGAGTTTTTGCATTCCAAGTCTTTGTTCCGCTCACATTGTATGTAAACTCCATTTTACCCCATACAACGTCAGCCTGGATAGTTTTTGAGGCTTTGATATCCTCCACATACTTTGCCTTTACACTGATATTCTTTTTGATGTTTCCGTCACCAGCCTCCGCTGCAAACACCACCGTACTGAATGTTGCCGCAAGTGCTAATGCCATTACGATCGAGATCGTCTTTTTCATAAGTAATTAGTCCTTTACAAATCATCATTATTTATGTATTTGGTGCGACGCCTATTCCGTCCCACCTGCCGTCAAGTCCAATATACCGTCCGTCAATAGTGGTGTTCTTTGCTATTGAACCGTCTCAGTCAAAATAGTACCAATTGTCATTAACTTTGAGCCAATCTGAGTGCAATTTTCCGTCATTATCAGAATAATACCAATCGTCTCCGCCGTCTTTAAACCAACCTCTGACAAGCTTGCCGTCTTCATCGGCATAATACCATTCACTTCCGCCGTCCTTAAACCAACCTGTGACCAATTTGCCGTTCTTATCATAATAGTACCAATCGCCTGTTTCCTCATCCTTATACCAGCCTGTTATCGTACTGTCGCCTGCATCTCCCGAATCATCAGTAGTGACATTCACTGTAACCGTGCCAACGGTCATGCTTTCAAAATGCTCTGTCGGTTTACCCGACAAAGTAAGTTTGCTGTTTCGGCTTTCTGAGATAGGCACTGAAATCTCAGGGCTTGAAAAAATTCCTTTTATCTCGTCCATGCCCTCTGCTTGTTTGTATGAAAAATCCGCCATAACACCCACATTCCCTGTGTTTGTCAAAGTAAAATTTCCGCCGCTGTCAGACCAACCGCCACCTTTATATGAGTGGGTCTCAGGATCCCACTGCCAGTCTGTATAGGTAAACTCCAAAGAGTTCCAAGTGATGTCGATGCTCACCTGCACTTTTGAGTCAGAATTATCCGCAGATGCAGAAACAGGCACTAACAACGCCGTGGCAATTCCCATAGCTGCAAAAAAAGCTTTTACCTTTTTATCCATATTTCACCCCTCTTCATCTGACATTATGACAGCCGCCATAGTGTCCACCATTGCTCACCCAACTGTTTCAGTATCATAGCTCATCGTCTGCACAAGCACTTTTGCTGAGTTTTTCTATTATTCTCATTTTCATTGTTTAACAAGCATCTCTAATTAACAGCATGAATATTTATAATAATTATCTATCATTCTTAACAAAAAGTCAATAATACTTGCACAAACGGCAAAAAAGTTGCACAAGCGGTGGGTGATTTGGTGTACGGAAAGCAAAGCCTCCCACAGAAACAATTCCGTGGGAGGATTATTATTATATCGAATATTTAATTTTCTCACTCATCGTCCTCTCCCACAGCCGAAAGCTTTTTATATCGGCGGTGTTCGATTATCTGCTGTTTGTGCTGTTCAAAATACTCGTCATATCTGTTTCTGCCAAACTTCATTATCAAGTTATGATTATAATTCATAAGTTTGGCCGTAAATTCATCACTATCAGCGTAATACAAATTAAGAAAATCATTATGATCATATCTTTGACCCTTTCGGTCAAAATCAAGCAAGTCAAGAAGCATTGCGGCATTAAAATCTATTTTCAGATCCTTATGGCTAAGGTTTTCTGCCTTTTCATCACCCACCATATACACATGATATAATTCTGAGTCGGCAATAAATCTGTATTCATAGCCACCCTCTTTATTCTTTAATGAAGCGGTGATAATTGCTTTTTTACTCTTGATGTCATTATTGAAAAGGCCCTTTATACGGCTGAGCAAACGATATGTTTCATAAAACTTCTTCTCTTTTATATCTCCACGAAGAATGTTTTCCTCAGAATCCTCCTTGCTGAAAGACTTATTTCCGGCTTCGCTTTCAAACAATGCCTTTGCCGCAACAGCGTTCCAATAATTTTTCACATATACGCCCTGACCATTGTCCTGATCCTGCTCTACTCTGAAATATCCGCCCTCAGGATAAATAGAAAAGGTCGTTTTGTCAAGCTTTTGCGAAAGGCTGTGCCTTTTTGCATCGGCGGCAGCACCACGGACGCTGACGATAATAACATTTCCAACTATTCTTATAATGCCTATGGCAAGATTGGCGGCTATCACAAAAGGCAGAATAAAGCCCCATGTAATAGCAAAGGTCGCACGCAGAGCAATAAGGATTATCCACAAAGGTCCCCATATGGTCATACCTAGATCGACCTCGTATTCCTCACGGGTCATCTCATCTTCAAGGAGGACAACTTTTGAAAAGTTATTATACACAGAACCAAACACATTGAAGCCCTTTCGCCCTATCCTGAACGGAAAGCCTGCCGCAAATATCCAGCAAAGTACGCCTGAGATAAGTGCAGTGAGCCAATAGTATTCAAAATATTTTGCCTGCTTGAAGCTTATTTGCCTGTTCAGAATTTTATTCACAGGCTTTTGCAGTGGAGTCACTTTACTAAAGATATTTTTCAGGCTGTTGTCAATATCAGTATACGAAGCCTTTTCACCGTCTTTGACAACGCCAAAGGCACTTCCCACAGTGACGGTCTGCTTTGAGTTTTCAGCTATGTACTTATCATATCTGTCATCGTTTCCTGCGATCTTAGGTATAGCAAATGTCACAATGATAAGTGCGACCACAAGTATCACAAACTGCATCAGGGCTGTAACAATGTTTTTCATTTTCCATATGTTCCTTTCAAATATGATCTTCTAAATACATTATAATATATTGAAAGGGTTTTGGCAAGAAGTATCATAAGATTTTTTTGCCATTATAAAACAAAAAAAAGAGCGACTGAAAAGTTAGGTATCACAAATTTATTAAAGCAAAAAAAATGCGCTGCGGGATCACACTCTCCGCAGAGCATTTTGTTTTAGTATAGCTTTCCGTTTTTCTTGTAACCACCGTCAGCCTCAGAATATTTAAGGCACATAAACTGCCACTTGTAATTCCATTGTGGGCTGTCATAGACCTTTTCTCCGACTTCCAGCAGATAAGTCACTCCGTCTATCTTTATCTCGCCCCAGAAGTGCTGTCCTCCGCCCTTGCGGTTGCCCATAACAAGGTTTGCGTCATAGCCGAGATAAACCATCATTTCCACCAGTGCGCCATTGTAATCAGAACATTGACCTTCTTTGTAAACAAAGATATTCTTGCTATGCGAGCCTGTCGGTATCCTGCCATATTTCAAATTCTTTCTTATCCAGTTCGCAGTATATTCGACCTTCTTTGCCGCCGACCAATCTTTCTTGAAATGCTTTGAGGCAAAGTTTTTAAGTATCTTCTTCTCCTCAGCCGTAAGAGTGTGCGTTGAGGTCTTTGTTTTCTTACCCTGAACGTTGTAGATCTTATAAGTGCTGTGGCTCTTCTTTGTTGCCGCATTAAGTCTTGAAACAGTGTTTATCTTGCATTGGATACCCGTCCAGCTGCTGTAAACCACCTTTCCGTTTATGGTCTTATAAGCCCTCATTTTGAAGTGATAATTCTTTGAACCTGAAAGGTCTGATTTTGTATAAGAAGTTGTGCTGTTCTTTGTTATCTTCTTGAGCTGAACATAATCGTTATAGCAATCCTTTGGCATACTATAATAATCGTTATGTGGGATAGTCCACTCATCGCCATTGCACCAGTATATCTGATATCCATCAGCCTTTTTGTTCTTCTTCCAGCTTATCGTGACTTTCTTATTATAAGCCTTTATCGTCATTTTCGGTGTGGATAACTTCGTGTTGCATTTTACTGTTATATAAGGGCCGGTCTTAGAGTTGTATTCAAGCTTTACGGCATAAGTATAACTCGTTGCCTCTGAAAGCTTCTTGTCAGTATAGCTTGTGGAACTCGTGACCGTCAGACGCTTGTAGGTCTTTTTCTTTGGATCATAGCGATAAACCCTGTATTTGCAATTGCCGATCTTGTTCCAGCTAAGCTTTACAGAAGTGGTAGAGTCAGCGGTAGCCTTAAATCCCTTTGGCTTTCCAAGGATGATCTTGAATGTTGTCGAAACAGGGTACCTGCTTTCGTAGTTTCCGCCAAGAGTAACAACAGCGGTCGCTGTGCCTATATTTGTGTTATTGTAATATGTTACAGTATAGTCGGAACTCTTGACCATATTTCCGTCCGCCTTGACAAAAAGGCTCGGTCTGACAGCATTACCGGTATAATCCATGTCAGCTATCTTTAGTATCTCGACCTCAGAAACAGCTTTCGGGCTGATAGTGAAAGGCACTGTCACATATCCTGTATAGCCGTTCATTCCTGCTATGGTCATATAGCCTGTTCCGGCATTCACATTGTTTGTGTATGATACATTATAATCAACGCCACATCTTAGCACCGCACCACTAACTGTAACAACAGGTGCAGGAGTCTGAGCGTAGCCCGTGTAGGTGCAGCTAGTATCCACAGAAATATTCTCGCTGGATATTTCAGCCTCTACAACGTTATACTCAAAGGAATCGGTTCCATTAAAGTTGCCGATACCTTTAATATAAGCATAATGCCAGCCAAGCTCGCCACAGTCGTCCTCATATTCGATCTCATAGTCAACGCCCTCAGCAAGCACAATATCATTGTATGTAACAATAGGTTTTGGCTGAACAGGTTTACCGACACAGTAGCTCTGCTCATACTCGCAGTCAATATCCGCACGGTAAATATCAGTTGGCACGATATTGAAATTCTTTGTAAAGCTTCCTGTGTAATTACCTATACCAGTGAAAGTAGCCGTCGCTGTACCTACATTTATGTTGTTCTCATAAGTAACAACATAGTCCTCGTCCTCAGTAAGCCGGTAATAGTTGTTGCTGTCCATAAGTGAATAGCCATAAAGCGTCTTTTCCGTGCCGTCATACGTCTGATCGCCTTCATACCAACTGCTATACATATCCTCCGTCAACTGAATGGCTTCATCGTTCTCCGACGTATAAAGACCGACTTCCTCTCCGCCAGCAGGAATTTGCTCCTCTGCCTCAGCTCCGAAGCATACCACTGCACTTTGCAGTGCAAGGCACACTGCCACTGCCGTCGTAAGCGTCCGCTTAAATAACTTCATATTATTTTTTCCTTTCCACTATAATTTTCTCACATATTACTAATTTTATCACAAAGATGTGACAAAGTCAAGATAAAATACAACAAATAGAAAGCCTCATGACATTCAGTAAGATCGTGAAGCGGAGGATGTAAAATACGGTGATACCACACAAGAATAAGGAGTTCTGATTATGATCTCTGAATTTGTACGAGAACAAAAAAAGATATATTCTGACGGCTTTATAGAATCAATATAAAGGAAATTTTATATCGGTATATATGCTCAATGCAGCGTATATACCGATTTTTGTTTCAAAAAGTTTCTTAATTTTCTGAAATTTAAAAGCAGAGTTTTGTGTACATACAACATATTATACTGCATATGTGATAAAAATTAGTCATATTGTTCAATTAACCTACGAAAAGTTGTGCTAAAATACGAAAATTATTTGTGTAAACGTTTTACTCAAATATTTAAGTTGACTTATTATACTTTTAATAATATAATGTTTTACGTTGACAGAGTTAAGGCAGCAACGCACGAGGATAATACAGTGCAGCCTTAGAATACCGGTATTTAAAAATTAATTGTATAAGAGGAGCTTTTTATGGTACAGAACAAAACTTTTTCTGTAAAGGCATTACAGACTTTTGTTGCTGTAATGTTTGCCGTAATAACCTGCTTCGGTTTTATGACAACACCGACCGCAGAGGCGGCATCAGGATTTTATGTAAGCGGTACTAGTATCTATGACGCTAGCGGAAACAAGTTCGTTATGCGTGGCGTGAACATTGCTCATGCATGGTACACGGAGAAGACTGAAACTTCTATCAAGGGCGCTGCAAACAACGGCGCAAATACCGTAAGAGTCGTACTTGCAAACGGCTCAAAGTACACAAAAACAAGCGCACAGGAAGTAAAGAACATCATAAGCTGGTGCAAGTCAAACAAGCTGATATGCATTCTCGAAGTACATGACGCAACAGGCAGCGACAGCACTTATGATCTTAACAAGTGCGTTGACTACTGGAAGGAAATGAAGAGCGTTATCAGCGGTACTGAGAAATATGTTATCGTAAACATCGCAAACGAGTGGTGTGGCACATGGAACGGAAGCGCATGGGCTGACGGCTACAAGTCTGCTATCCAATCTGTAAGAAACGCAGGCATTACAAATATGCTTATGGTAGACTGCGCAGGCTGGGGACAGTATCCTGACAGCATCAAGGATTACGGTAAGTCTGTTTTCAACGCAGACTCACAGAAGAACACCGTATTCTCCATTCATATGTATGAATATGCAGGCGGAAACGCGTCAACTGTAAGAAACAACATTGATAACGCACTCAACATCGGTGTGCCTGTTGTTATCGGCGAGTTCGGCGGTCAGCACACAAACGGCGACGTTGATGAGGCTACTATCATGAGCTACTGCACAAGCAAGGGCGTAGGCTATCTTGGCTGGTCATGGAAGGGCAACAACTCTGACATGAGCTACCTCGACATTGCAAACTCATGGGACGGCTCAAGCCTTTCTTCATGGGGAAATACACTTATCAACGGCTCAAACGGAATTAAGGCAAATTCTAAGACCTGCTCAGTTTACAGCGGTTCAGGAAGCTCTTCCGGCGGTTCTTCTTCAGGAACTTCAACAGATTCCAACGGCGGAGTTCTCGGACTTGACGGAACATATTACATCAAGAGCGCACTCAGCGGCAAGTATCTTGACGTATACAAGGCAAAGGCTGACAACGGCACAAACGTTCAGCAGTACAAAGGTACAGGCGGAAACAATCAGAAATTCAAGCTTGTAAGCGACGGAAACGGCTATTACACTATTTACACAGGTGCATCAAATTACAAAAGCTGTCTTGATGTATACAACTGGAGCAGGGACAATGGTGCTAACATCAACCAGTGGCAGTATCACGGCGGTGACTGTCAGAAATTCCAGCTTGTAAAGATCGGCGACACTTATGCTATCAAGACAAAGATCTCAGACTGCTACTCATGCCTTGACGTTTACGAACAGAACACAGCTGACGGAGCAAACATTAACCAGTGGAGCTACTGGGGCGGAAAGTGCCAGCTTTGGTATCTTGAATCAACATCAGGTTCTTCCTCATCTTCATCTTCTTCAAGCAGCTCAGGCAGCAATTACAAATCGATCTTCTGGGGTTCTTCAACTGCTTCAGCATGGGGTCAGGCCGTTTCAGCAATGACCTCAAAGAATGGCGGAAGCTTCAACGCATATGACATTCAGTCAAACGGCTACTTCTACGTTGAATACTCAGGAACAAAGAATCAGGTAGAATTTGTTCTTCAGAGCTGGTCAGGCGGAGCAGAGTGGGCAAAGGTTTCACCAAGCGAAACAGGCACAGCAAACGGACACTACTACGCAAAGTATTCTTACAACAACTGCAAGTCAGCATTCGGCACTTCCGATTTTGGCGGAAAGCTGGATCAGATCCATGCAGGTGCAGCAAACGGCACAGTAACGATCTACTCTGTATGCTACTGCTGGTGATCTAAGATTTTTTCAGACTTCATACTGTTTCACAGCGGTATGAGGTCTTTTTTATGCAAAAAAGTTTTAACTGTACCTTTGATTTTCTTCCTTCAAAAAAAATCAGAGCCTACTGTTATTAATGAGTTGCCTGTACGGATTGTTCGCTTTAAAATATCAGATGACAGCTATGAAGTAATTGCTACAAATTTATCTGAAAATCTTTTTTCTTCTGATGGCCTTAAATACACCGGGCTTAGATATTTTCACGCAATTTTATTTCTTGATTTTATTAGCTTAATGATATTGATAGAAAGCCATGCGAGTTCCTCTTAGATTGTTTGGATCTCTATCACGAATTTTCCTTCGGAGTTCACTTTCAGACGCAATGTCTTGACATATCTATTGCAAAAGTTCTCCATTTCTTTCATGGTAGCGGTCACTTTTGTGGCTTCATATATCTTGTGAGTAAGCTCCAGAGGGTTCTCTCCAATGAGTGAGGGCAAATGCTTTTCAAGCTCCGCAAAGAGTACGGCACGTTTCAACTCCTCCGTGCCTGCGGTGCAGAAATCATCAATGGCACAATAATAGATGCCGTGCTGTGCGAGGGCGTTCTTGATCGCCGTTCCACACTTCTCGTATTCGTACATAACGAGAAACTTTGCTTTCGGCAGGCTCTCAATAAGTCCCCAAAAGTCCGAATCACTTGACACAATAATAAAAGATGTTATCCCGTCACGGTAGAAGTCAGTGACTACGCTTGCGGTCATTCGCACATCGACCAGTGACTTTCTGTCTGTCACTCGGTCGATCTCTATATGTTCAACGGGTATCTGCGTGAATTTAGAGAGCCAATCCCAGCCTGCGGTAGTGTTCGGATCGTCATATAGCGTGATCTTCTCGATCTTAGCTAGCTCCTCCTGATTCAAGCCTTTCAGAACACTATAAAGCTTGTATGGATCAGAGTTCTCACAATCGACAGCTATAGCTGTTTTCTCGGTGCTGTCGATAAAATTATAGATATTGTTTCGTGTTTCATCATCTGCGTCCCGATATTTCGTATAATCGGTGAAGCTGTCATTATGCTGACCGTAGATGATCTTCAAAAACTTACGGTCGGAATAGATGATGCTCCCGACTTCGGCAGGTTGCCAGTGAATATACATCTGAAATGGGTAATGTTCGATATTCGCCATATATTTATTGAACTCGGCTTTCATTACACCGTTCTTATTGTATTTCGGGACAAAGAACAGATCTCTGATATACTCCCAATTCAGCCAATCGTAGAATAGTTGAGAGCATTTGTCAATATTTTCATTGATGAGCCTTGTAAACTCCTGCATATACTTCTCTGAACGGCAATTCGCTTGGATAATGGTAAATCCCCATTTTTCAAGCTGTTTGATATTATCCGTATCGTACCATTCTATGTTATGCAAATTTTTGAGCTGAAACCGCATCAGATCATCGGTCTTTTTGAATTTCTGCATCAGTACGGTTCGCAGCTTACATAAATATCTTATCGTAGTGGCGTCCTTATCGGCTTGGAGCTTCTCGATAAGCTCGGAACATTCACCGTAACTCACGGTCAGTGCTGACATTCGGACGCCTATCATATAGGCTATAGTAGTAACTACCTCTTTTGTATCAACGGTCAAGTAAAACCCTCCTATTCATTTAATATGATCATCAATTGCCGTCATTATCCTGTTGAGCCGATTTTATCATGGCCTTGCTGATAGAGATTTCTGCGATCTCCACCCGTTTGATTTTCTTGTATAATACACAGTTTACTAATTCTTCGTTTTCGTTATCCATTGCGATCCACCTCCGCTCTGCTCTATATCCTGATTATAGCACAAATGGCGGTATATTGCAATGAAAAGGGCGTAAAAAAAGGGCTTACGAATTGACTTTTTCGGGGCTGTTTGGTATAATAAGAATAATTGAGGGGCAATGCGGCTTCCTCGCTTAAATCGGAATTTAGAGGTATAAAATGATTGTTTTAATAACAGGTGCTTCCCATACTGGCAAAACATTGCTAGCGCAAAAGCTGCTTGAAAAGTATCAATACCCATATTTGTCAATAGACCACCTGAAAATGGGACTTATCAGAAGCGGACAGACAGACCTAACACCTTATGATGATGATAAGTTAACAGACTATCTATGGGAAATTATAAAAGAAATGATAAAGACTGCAATTAAGAACGAGCAAAACATGATCGTAGAGGGGTGCTATATCCCGTTCAACTGGAAAGATAGCTTTGATGAAGAATATATACCTCAAATCAGATTTATATGTCTGATTATGAGCGATAATTACATCAGCTGTCATTTTGATGATATTATCAAAAACGAGAATGTAATAGAAAATAGAATGCATGATGCTGACTTCACGATTGAATCTATTAAAGAAGCTAATCAGTATAACCTTCAGCAATGCAGGATGTTCGGACTTGATTATGTTCTCATTGATGGTGAGTATGATATAGACCAGTATTGCAAATTCTGATTTAGCTTAGTAACTGAATATACCCAAACACGGATAGACCGTCCTAAACATACGGCTATCCGTTTCTTATTCCGCATACCCACAAAAAGAACGCAAAAACATTACGGCAAATATCTGAAGTCAAGAAAAAACAAAAGCCTATCAAACAACGTAGATACGCTATTTGATGGTTTTTTTTGCGTGGCGGAACTTCTGAATTTTGGGTCATAGCATATATGGCGTAACAACGTCTGGAAAAATCAGCAAATAAGGTTTATTCTACTGTATTTCCCCTCTCTCCTCCACAAACTCCACCAAACACATATCCTCCACAGCTATCCTAGTCTTGTCCATAAAAACCAGCTCATTAGTATAGCTGTCATAAATTCTCACTATGCCTGTCTTGGTCTGATAACTGCCACCACTTTTTCTCTTATCGGGAACAAAATATATCACCCTTATCTCAGGGCGTTCATCAAGCATATCAAGCAGGCGGTTGAGATCGTCATTGAGCTTGTTTACCTCGTCCTCGGTCAGCTCCTCCCTGATTTCGGTGTATCTTGCGGTTTCATCAACAGCAGCGTCATAGCCTGTCAAAGCTGCAAAAGGGCTGAACTGCGCCGCCCTGTCTGAAATAGACATTTGCGGATGATCGTCATAGTGCGGACGTGAAAACTGCTTTATATCATAATAATTGTCGTACATTGTAAGCCCCACCTTTCATGCCTTGTGACCGCCTATACTGCGGTTGCGCTCTCTTGCCGTAGCTCCCTCGGTATAGTTTGTGCCTTTTAAAATGGCATTTTTTCCATATTTGTGCTTTATCAAGAGCATTGCTTCCTGCAATGCCCTTTCTTTTTCTTCTGCGTTGTTATCAGCATTTGCCGCTTCCACCATATCAAACAAGCTTATCTGCTCATAGCTCTCAACTTCGGGGATATCCTCTTCTCTTATGACATTACAGGCGGTCAGATTAAGCCGTCTTGCAAGCAAAGTCTTGTCGATAATTCTGTCAAAAAGAGCCATGGTTGCGTCTATTATTTTTCTGGTCGAGGAAGTGTGCCTGCCTAGATTTTGAGTGCCATGGGCGTGCTTTGGTATCTTCCTGCCATAGTGGTCGCAAACCACCTCGCCCGTATAGTGACCGTCCGCCAAGCTTTCTTTATCATACCCCACAGTGAGAACGATCTGATTTGTTACAACGCCCTTATCCACAAGGTCAAGGGACAGCATATCAGCCATTTCCCACAGAATAAGCCTTGTGCGCTCATAATTACACGGCTCTTGCAAGACCTGCCCAGAGGAAATGCTGTTGTTTGAGGGGCGGTATGACTTCACGTCAGGTATGGCGGTAGGCTCGATACCCCATGCGTGGTCGATAAGAAGCTCGGTATTTTTGCCGAAAACTTTGTAAAGCTTCCCTATAAGATAATGGTCCAGCGACCAGCGTGAGATATCCCCCATGGTGTAAATACCAAGCTTTTCAAGGCGGCTTGCTGTGCCTGCGCCCACACGCCAAAAGTCCGTGATAGGGGTATGCCCCCACAGCGTTTCTTTGTAAAGCTGTTCGTTCAGCTCTGCGATACGGACTCCGTTTTTATCCGCAGGGATATGCTTTGCCACAATATCCATAGCCACCTTGCACAGATACATATTCGTTCCAACGCCTGCTGTGGCGGTTATACCTGTAGTTTTCAGCACGTCCAAAATGAGCATTTGTGCAAAGCCACGTCCGTCAACGTTATAAAGCCCGAGATAGCCCGTTGCGTCAATAAAGACCTCGTCGATAGAATAGGCGAAAATATCCTCTGGTGACACATATTTCAGATAAATACCGTATATTTTTGCACTCACAGCCAAGTATTTCGCCATTTGCGGAGTTGCCACGATATAATCAAGCTCGCAGGCAGGGTCGGATAGCTCCGAATAGATATAGCTTTTCTTTGCAAACTGTCTTTTAGGAGCTTTCTGCAAACGCTCCTTATTGACCTGCTCCACACGCTGAATGACCTCAAAAAGCCTTGCCCTGCCTGAAATACCAAAGCTTTTCAGTGACGGTGACACTGCAAGACATATAGTTTTCTCCGTTCGGCTCTCATCAGCCACCACAAGGTTTGTATTCAATGGGTCAAGCTGTCTTTCCACGCACTCAACCGAAGCATAAAAAGATTTCAGGTCTATTGCAACATAGGTCTTTTCCATAGCATCACCGCCTTTTTCCTTTATGTATAATAGTATACCACGAAACTTTCTGTTTTACAATAGAAAATCGAACAAAAGTTCTGAATTTTTAATTAACTCTTTTCATGGCAGCTGACAAAGTAAAAAACGTCCCCGAGGAAAACTTGGGGACGTTAGTGTTATATTGGGTTTTAAGACGGCATACAATAATCTACCAAGCTTCACTGTCATAAGGCTCAATGGGAATATTGTAATTCTCTGTTACCTTATAATACTTATCAGTGTCAGTGTCTACCATAAGAACATTTATATCTCCTGTGCTGAGCACATCTCCGTCAATGTAGTAGTGACTCGCTCCGTCATAGTAGATATCGTTAAATCTGCGATCGCCTGCTATACTGCTGGTATGGACATGCCCTGCCACCACCTTTTTGTCAAGTCCGTGTATCTTGCCAAGCCGGTGAGGATACTGCTCTGTAAAAATATAATCCTCGGTGCAGTATTCCCAAGCATTGCCCGAATCCTCGTCAATGCCTGCGTGGACAAAGATAGTGTTGCCCTCAACATGATATCTCGGCAGACGTTCAAACCAATATCTATACGAGTCATCAGCGTCATCATATTCGCCGCTGCCTAGCATTTCATTGACCGAAGAAAAACCGCTCATCACCATTTCCTCGTGATTGCCAAGAAGCGCCACCACCTTCCTATGACCATATATATTCTGCAAGCCCATTATCTTTTTAAGCACAGCTATATTGTCCTCACCGCCGTGGATATAATCTCCCAGAAAGATAAGCTTTGTGTCAGGCTCGTCAAGGTGGTCAATGACAAGCTCCAAAGCGTCGCAAAGTGCTGAATAACAGCCGTGGATATCACTCATGCAGTATATTCTCATGCTTTTCTCCTTTTGTATCATTAGTTTGGTTGTATTCGTTTATCAGGTCTTCCATTTTCTCAGATCTTGTTTTGACCTTATCCATAACTAGGTCGAGCATTTTTTCAGGTTTTCAAGCTTATCTTTTATATTTTCCTTTTCTGCCATAGTTCGCCCTCCTATAACAATTATCTCTATAATTATATTGTATCACAGGGAATATATTCCTGTCAATCAGCTATGCCACACGAATTATAGTATTTGAAATTATCTTGAAAAAAATATCTCCTTTCTCGCTTGTTTCAGGGGTGATACTGTTATAAACAAAGGCTGAAACACAGCCTGATATAATCCCCTTAGAGTAGACACATGAAATAATAAAATGGTGTAACTCTAAAGGGGGTTATTTTATGTCAAAGAAGAAATCACTTACAAGTGAAGAACGTGTTGCAGCAGTACAGGAATACCTCGATGGTAAAGGTGGATACAAGGCAATTGCCAGAAAATACAACATAGGGGCTACAACGATGAAAAGAATGGTATGCCGAGCTAAAACCGAAGGAATCGAATCCGTTGCAAAGGCATCACCGTATCGACACTATACCAATGAAATAAAAGAAGCAGCAGTAGAAGATTACCTCAATGGAAAAGGGAGCTTAACAGAAATATGTATAAAGTATAAAATCTCAACGGATATTGTCCTCAGAAGATGGATTTCATGGTATAATAATGGCAAGAGATTTAAAGAGCATAAACGCTCAGAAAGAGGACTTGCCATGAACAAAGGTAGAAAAACCACACGGGAAGAACGTGCGGAAATTGTTGCCTTCTGCATTGAAAATAATAAGAACTACACCCTGACAGTTGAAAAATATAATATTTCTTATCAACAGATATATTCATGGGTAAGGAAATATGAAATAAATGGTGTAGAAGGACTGATTGACCATCGAGGAAAATCAAAAAAACAAGAAGACCTTACAGAAGCTGATCGTCTTCGTATGGAGAACAAGATATTACAAGCAAAGCTTAAAGATCAGGAAATGGAAATTAAACTGTTAAAAAAACTCAGGGAGCTGAGAGGGGGCGGTCACTGAACGGAGTACGAAACGTGGACAAGTATATTGCAATCAAATACATGAATGAAGCAGAGCATTATCCGATTCAGAAGCTCTGCGCTGCTGTACACGTTGCACGCTCGGCTTACTACAAGTGGCTGCATCGGACACCGAGCCATAGCCAGCAGATCAATGGGCAGCTTGTAGAATGGATCAAACAGCACTATGAGGAGCGCAACGGCATCTTAGGTTATCGTCAGATGACGGTCGTGATCAACCGTGAGCATGATGTACATTTCAACAAGAAGCGCATCTACAGACTGATGCAGATTCTTCATCTGAAATCTGTTACCCGTGTCAAGAAGAATACATATATTCCATCAACGCCGCAAATCACATCGGAGAATATTCTGAACAGAGATTTCCACGCAGATAAGCCGAACGAAAAATGGCTTACAGATGTAACTGAATTTAAATATTACGTAGGAACAGAGATCAGAAAACTGTATCTCAGCGCAATTCTTGATTTGTATGACAGACGAATTGTAACATACAAAATTATGGAAAGCAATAACAACGAACTTGTGTTTTCTACATTTGACGAAGCTGTTCGATTGAATCCTGATGCTCACCCAATCTTCCACAGTGACCGTGGCTTTCAGTATACCAACAAATTATTTCATCAAAAACTGACTGATGCAGGAATGATACAAAGTATGTCCCGTGTTGGGAGATGCATCGACAACGGACCAATGGAGGGTTGGTGGGGAATCTTAAAATCGGAGATGTATTATCTTCGCAAGTTTACGGATAAGACCGAACTGATTTCAGCGATAGAGGAATACATAACCTATTACAACACAAGGCGTTACCAGATCAAACTGAGCAGCATGACACCTATGGAATACCATGAAGCGTATGCTGCTTAGCTGGTCGGTGCTTGCCATTTGCTAACAACAAAGCAGCCTGCACAAATTGCACAGACTGCTTTTAGTCACAACATAGAATATTTTTGTTTTTTGCGCTGTCTACTTGACAGGGGGCGGGTCAGCCGTCTATGCCGTCGCCTTTCATATCCAGGCACTCACGCTCGGCTTTCCAATCGTTTTTGTACGGACTAACATAAAGCACTGCATTGCCACCTATGATAGCATATGGATAACACTTATCCTCACGATACTTCTGAAACTCATCAAACGCAGCCAGAGCCTCTGCTTCCGCTTTTGTGAGCTTCTTTCTGTTTATTCTTCCACTCCCCATTCTGTCCGTCATAAATTTCATGCGCTTTTTGCTTTCTTCCACAAGCTCTTTTTTAGTTGCAAGGACTAGCTTATCATCGCATGAATACTGCTCCTCGCCCTGCCATATCATAGCCTTTTTGTCATATGTAAAATCTATTGGCAGGACAAAGAACACCAGATTTTTGCCTCTGTATGCAAATCTGTCTTGACCTTATGTGCTTATTATAGCACCTTTAAGGTTCTGTTTGCTGTTCCAAAATGGTCTGTGGTGTGTTTTTTGATTTTATTCCCTTTTCAAGCTTCTGTATATATTATAGCACCCACTTAGTACAGTTTACCGAACCAATTCGGCACAATTATGATATATTCTTTTTTTCTTATATTTTTTTGCGTGATATTTGATAGTGTATTTCTCATACAATAAACTTTTTTGCACTTTGTTTTTGCTACAGAAAAATGCTATGTATGCTAAAATAAAACTAAGCCGGAAAGGTTTGAAATGATAATAAAAAGCCCACAGACCCGATCACATTGATCGCATCTGTGGGCTTTTGAAATTTTACCACACATCATATATCTTAGCCTTTTCCTCGTTGAAATCATCAGGAAGCGTTCCGATATCCCAGCCGGAATTTGTAGTTTCTATGTAAAGATAATGGCTTCCATTGTAATCATAGTACGTGCCGGGGGCATCGTCTGTCGCCTTTACTCCTATTGCAACGTGTTCAGGAAGCTCAATAAAAATGCAGCCATAGCCAAGTTCTTTGAGCAAAGCTCCCAAAAGTATGGACGAGTCTTCACAATCACCGCACTGGTCATAAAGTGTTTCCAGAGGATATTTTGGGAAATCAGTATATCCCGTTGAGGTCATGTCGTCAACATACTCTATGCTCTGCACGAAATTTGCAGTTTCTCTTATAGTCTCAGATTCGCCATAACCGCATTGGTCGCAAAGGCTTTTTATTTCGTCTGCAAGCTGTTTTACGAGCTTATGATTATTGTCGTCACTTACATAGTTATGATAATCTTTCACATATGAGTATCTCAAAAGACTATGATAATATTCATACATATCGTCCTGAATATTCATTGATATTTCAAAGGTATATTGTTTGTCATAGCTCGTCCAGTTAAAAGTCCTTTTCGACCATGTGGGGTCTGCAGTCTGAACATAGTCAGGCTTTCGGTCGTCACGAGGCTCATATCTGTCCTCATCAGTGACTATGGGTGTTTGCTGAGTAACTGCGGTAGTGGTCTGCTGTGTTGTTGTGGTGTATGTGTCGTATGTATTCAATCCCGGTCTTTTCTCTGGATACAGAAATTCATCAATTGTATTGCTAAATGCAAAATATACGCCCACTGCCACACAAATAGTAATAAGTATTTTCTTCATATGTTTGTCCTATTTTTAGTTGGTTTACGACTTTTGTCATATGTACATTATACTACAAGATGGTATAAAATACAATACTATTAGATATACTTTACGAATTTGTTCTTATTTTTGCTATGGTTTGATATTTAGCTAAATAGTTGAAATTTGTGAGGCGGTGGATTTCATTCTCACCTTTCGTGAATTTCTGTTATATTCATAGCATCTGATCTAGCGGAACATTTTTTGTGACAATGAAGATCTATGCCATTGTCGATAAAGTCCCTTATGGCTAGTTTGTGTATGAAAAAAGCACCCGTTAAGGTGCTAAGTTCCGATGTTTGGGTATAAAAATACCGCCTCGCCGTAGCGGAGCGGTTAGATTTATAACTGACCGATATAATCCAAAATACTTTCGCACATCAAGCCTTCTTCATTTGGATTATAATTTTCATCCAAACAGTTCAAAGTCAAGTAATCACCAACTTTATCTTCTATGACATCAAGTTCATCATTTGGGTCAATACCAATAGAAACAAGAAACTCTTTTTGTTTTTCTGACATCATAATCACTTCCTTTTGTACTTGTTGATTTTGTTCTTGCCTGTTTTCCATATAGTTGCGATAGTTCCAGTTTTGGGATTTACATTAACAGTTGCTTTCTCACCAATAAATCGTTGGCTTGGTCTGCCCAAACTATCAATTTTAATTTCATCAATATACAGCGGATTTATAAGTGCATCTTTTATATCATTTACAGAAACCTTTCTTTCGGAAGCTCGCTCTTCCATATGTTTTGAAAATTTCGTTACACCAATTCCGTTAGATGTTGTTAATTCAATTTTATCATCTTTTTCCTTTTCTGTCAAGCCGCCATACACTTTCTCCCTAGAATAATCCCTCCGCAGAACTTCGCTGTTAGCGTTTATAAAGGCTTTCAATTCCTGCTGAGCCTGCCTGAGTTTTCGGCGGTATTCCTTTGCTGTATCAGGGTCGCAGGTGCCTGCCGCAAAGCGTTTGAACTTGCGGACTTTCCGCTCCATTGCACGCTGTTTATGCTCAAGCTCTCGCTGCTCTTTTATCTTCTCCGCCGGTATCGGCTCAGGTATCTGCGTTCTGCCGTGTATATACTGCGTCATTGTGTGACGGCAGTTGGGGTGGAAAAGCCCGTTCTTTACGGCGTATGACAGCAGCCAAAACCACTCACCGCAGTAACTCAGGAACGATCTTTACAGGTGTTTGTTCAATACTTACTCTTTCCCACCCAATATCTTTTCCACATTCACTGCACCTTATCGGTTCTTCTGCCCACATTGTTAAACAATAATTGTTCATTCAAAACCCCTTTAGTTATATAATGTTTACTTTATTACATTTTGACATTTATTTGCCAAATATATTGTATCACACATCAAAATGATCTGTCAAATTTAAAAGCGAACAATTTCGGACAGTTGCACTTTTGTATAATACACATCCTATAAAGTATACAGATTTCTGGAATATAAAAATAGAGAATTAATTAAAAAGACGCAAAAGAGTGATATTTGAAGATAGCCAAGAATTTTTGCAAAAGCTTTTTGACATAGCAAAAAAGAAAGCATATATATTTATCAACGAAAGACACCCAGATGAAGATACAAACAGTGCCACGACAGATCACCATAACACTGTTTATAATTATAAATAAAATTGTATTACTTGATATATTTGTTCAACTTATAAGATAGGAAAATAAATGACATATTATATATTCAAAATAAAGAAGATATATCGTTTTAACGCAAATAATAGTTGTTTATTTTCTATATCACGTTTGCGCTAAAAAAGCAATAGCTCAAATAGTTTTAAAGATAAAATCAGCGAATCGCACAAATATGTTAATGTTTCATTGGCGATATTGCTGTAATTCTTAAAGATAATGCATTATAAAATAACAAGTTTTTATTTATATAAACATAAAACTGTAATAAGTAAGCAAATAAATAAGAAATAGGATAAGTGGTTCAGTTTTATTTGATCATATATACTCAGTATGTTTACTTATTCTTGTTACAAAATAAAATAAGAATAATAAGCTACTCATTATAATATATAAGAAGAAAGCACCGCTTCACTTATATTACAAAGAAAGAATGAAAATAATAGTTGTTTCTTTTCCATATCACGTTTGCCCTAAAAAAGCAATAGCTCAAATAGTTTTAAAGATAAAATCAGCGGATCGCACAAAGGTATTAGTGTTTCATTATTTTTTATCATAACTGGCTCACTTTTTTATTAGCGAAGTGGCTCACTTTTTTATTGACAAATCACCTATAATTAGCCGCAAGATAAAAAAGATGTAATTGACTTATATGTTATATCTATCTCTTTTCTTATACTGCTCATAATAAAATAGAATAATAAGTTACTCGGTATCTTTACTTATTCAAGCTTATAACAAAGATATTATCAATCGTGAAATTCGCTGTCTTTCTTATTATATAATGAGTGTTCAACTTAGATAGTTGATATTTTCCTCCAATCAGTTTATACATTATATCCAAATACGCTTATTATTCATTGTTGGAAATGCATAAACTTCAAATATAATTTTATTTTTTTTGATAAAAGGCATTGACTTTTGAACAGAAATATGATAAGATAAAATTGTTAAAAGAAGTATAAGTTTAGAGTATCTAAGTAATTTAGATGCTCTTTTTTTGTATCAAAAAACAGAGAGCTCACATTCGTTAAAAAAAGAATGTGGGCTCTCTTTTTGCTTTTTTGTCGTTTTTGCTAAATGTGGCAAAAAAATCACCTCAGCAATTCCAACAGGAAATACTTGTTTAAAAAGTCCATCATTGCATTCCTGATTTTCGGAAACGCAAAAAAACAGTTTTGTAAAAAATATGTAGTTGAATAAACAGTTAAGACTAATAACGTCTTGTATAGCATATATGATCGTTTTTTAAAATATTGGCATATATGAAACCTATTCCATTCAAAATCTAATAAAGGTCTATTCCATAGATCTTTATTATAAATGCACTGACCCACTTTGTTATAGTTTGCATTATAAATCATACGGTTTGTAGAAGCTTTTGGCATTTTACAAATTTATTAATAAAAAATATAATACTCCCAAAATGGTTCCACTAATTGTTTTTTAGATCAATTAGTCTACCTGACCAGTAGCGCGAGGTTCGGCGTAAGAGAGCCACTAACACTATAAAGGTGTCCACTGAGTATGTCTTTCGAAAGACATACGTCTTCATTTGGTGGTCGGTCTATAATCCGATTCACTGGCCTTTGGTGCTGCTAAATAACACCTTTATACTGTTAGTATCAACCGCACTTGCCCCCACCCACACACAAATTAAGAATCATAAAAAAGGAGTATTTCGATGAGCAAGTTTAAAATTGTAAATAGAATTATTGACGGTAAAAATGTAGAAGTAGAAATTGGTAACAACACGTTGCAGTATGTCTTAACAAATAGGCTAACTGGAATGCGTTTTTTTGGTACAAAGAAACATAAACTAAAAATCAAAAATAGTATCAGGAGAGCCAATATTAAGAATTTAAAACACAAAGGTTTCTCAGATGAAGAAATTGAAAAGTTTTTAGATGAAATAGTTATCTATAAATGGAGAATATTTACAGAAAGCAGCTTTAATAGATATCTTAAAGTAATAAAACGATTTTGTAAATATCTTGCTGCAAAATTTCAGACAAGTCACCTAACAATGTTCGAGGCTGAAAAATATATACAGGAGTACATTGATGTACGAGAAGCAAGGGGGTTATCAGCTGATACTCTCAACACTGATCTTTCGTACCCGCCAAATAATCCTCCATTCCCTAAAGCCAAATATCCCCGAGTCCAAA
>ERZ791801.63-NODE-63-length-129547-cov-12.729844_pt1 | contig 129547 bp, 110 predicted proteins | sample MGYA00510309_ERZ791801 | MGnify/ENA primary metagenome ERZ791801 (study PRJEB30046, sample SAMN00791979) | human gut metagenome | study: EMG produced TPA metagenomics assembly of the A metagenome-wide association study of gut microbiota in type 2...
CGTTGACAGCCCCGCCCGTCTTTGCTGTTCGGTAATCAAGAGGGCGACAGCACAAAATGCTGCCGCCCTCTGCCATTATTCAGAGAGGGCACTGAAAAACATACCATTTTTATTTTGACTTTAATAAAAAAGAAAAAATCCATCAGAGTTTTTATGATTCTGGTGGATTTTCTGTTAGACAAAATATAAATTGCTTGTCTTTTTCGGCCAAAGTTCTTATTTTTCATTCATTAATTTAATTATTCTCTTAAGATTTACTGCAAAGATCGTCATTGCTCCTTGCATTTCCATACAAATAAGACCTGATGATGACGCTACGTCATAACCATGCCGATGTTTTAGTTCGCTGTTCTTAGCTTCTATTTTATAGCGTTCCCGCATTTTTTCTTTGAAATGCTCAGTTTCCTGAAATTTAACCTGTTCACTGTGGGAATCGCAAATGATTGTTTCTGTGTATGTTTTCTTTTTGGCTCCTTCTTTATAACAGCCACCACGATAAGGACAACATTTACATTTTTCAATATCGAAAAAATAGACCATACGTGGGTTTTTGTTTTTTTATCTTTTTTCCTTTTATCGAAATATTTATGAATGGCTAAATGTCCGGCTTTACACTGATACATTCCGGCATCTTTATTAAATTCAAACTCATCTTCCTTTCTTCGGTTACCTTGTGTAATAATTGGATTTAGTTTTGCTATCAGTTCATAATCACCTTCTTTTGCTGCCTCGATATTTTTCTTTTCAGAATAAGCCATATCTCCAATGACTGATTCAATCTGTATCCCAGCAGCTTTACTTTTTTGTACAAGTTTTGGCAGTTCTTTGCCATCTGTTTTTTCGCCGCTGGTGATTGTGGCAGCTGTGATGATCCGTTCTTCTGTCATTGCTATGTGTGTTTTATATCCAAAAAATGAAGTGTCGGCTGTCTTATGACCAGTTTTTGCATCTTCATCCTTTGAAGTTTCTAAATGTTCCATGTCATCAGTGACAGATTCTTCTAGTAGATTTAATTTTTCCTGCACTTTTGGATAACTGCAGATTTCTTCATTTCCTTTTACAACATCAATAAGCTGTTTACAGTATTTTAGTTCTTTTTCTAAAGAATCCTCTGTGTTTTTATCAGGAAATTTTTCTTTCATTGTTTCATCAATCTCATAGATGCTACGGCGCAGTTTTTTTGATTGTTCCTGGAGTACTTGACGGGGAGTCTTTTGATTGTATCTTGATTTTGTATGCGTAGCATCCACAATAATGGATTTTGACTTAATAATTCCTTTTTCTAATGCTAACTGAACTGTTTTGGCAATCAGCATATCCAAAAGATTCATATCCTTTAAACGCAGCTTCCGAAATTTTGTCAATGAACTTGGATTTATAACTTCATCTTCTGGAGCCATGTCCAAAAAAATATTTAAAAGACATATCGTATTTAGAACGTTCAACCACATCAACATCTGATAAATCATAAATTGATTTTAAAAGAAGATATTTAAACATTCGGATAGGTGGAACTGCATTTCGTCCGTTATCCAGACAATAATTAGCAAGCAATTCATCATAAATAAAGTTAAAATCAACCAATTCTTTTATCTGCCGGAGAAGATTATCTTTCGGGATTACTAATTCATATATTTCCATGTATGGACTTAGCATCAATTTCTGCTGTTGTTCGATCATAAAAACACCGCCTATATTTGATAGATACATTGTACCAAATATAGACGGTATAATCTACTTTTTCAGTGCCCTCGTCCTTGCTGGTGGGTAATCATAACCACCGGCTTAGCCGTTGGTTTGCTCACGCCCTATAAGGGCTTATTACCGGCTCTGGAGTCTAAAGACTCATCGAATGGCTCGCCAGCCGCAACGTCATTTACCTACTAAGCCCCTTGGGCTTATTCTATCTGTTTGTTTTTACTGGCTCACCCGTGAACGGGTCAATATACTCTTTCAGAGTCATTTGATCATATTCCAAATCTTCTTTTAACTGATTTTGAATATATTCCTGTATTTTCTTTGCATTTTTACCTACTGTATCTACGTAATATCCTCTGCACCAGAAATGCCTGTTTCCATACTTATATTTTAAATTCGCATGTCTTTCAAATATCATTAGCGTACTTTTTCCTTTTAAATACCCTACGAAACTTGACACACTTATGCTTGGTGGAATCTCTACTAACATATGTATGTGATCCGGGCATACTTCTGCTTCGACAATTTTTACACCTTTTCTTTTACACAACATACTTAAGATATTCGCTATATCACGTTTTAACTGTCCATATATTATTTTTCTGCGATACTTTGGTGCAAAAACAATGTGATACTTACAATTCCATTTCGTGTGTGCTAAACTATTTATATCCATATGGATACCTCCTCTGCTTGTAATGCGGTTGGCGAACCTGCATTATTATAGCATTGGAGGTTTTTTCTGTAAGCTAAAGCATTTCCAACCACTCGCATAGCAAGTGGTTTATTTGTTTCCAGCATTCCATTTTTCGGAACACGAAAAACTCCATCCTGGAAACAGGGCCTTGCCCTAACAATAAAAGGAGATAGCCACAACGGCTATCTCCTTTTTTAAACGCTTATCTATTATTCAGTTTGTAAAATAAAATCTGCTACGCTTTTGGGAATAGTATAATATTCAATATAATCTCCGTCCTGTGTACCATTATCTGGAATAGTCTCACTTATAAAATATTCATTATTAGATGCTTCATATAACATAATCGTATACATTGTGGTCAAAACCTTTTCTTTAGTTCTTCTCCTAAACGAATATGCTGATATATTACGCCTTAAAATCGCATCGTTTGGTATATCATCTATTGAACTCCAACTATCTGTATCTAAGCCTTCAATGAATGCCGTTATCTCTTCCTTGTTATCTATTTTTATATCTAATTCATCTTCATCACTTATAACTATTTTAGTGATTTTAGAAACAATTGTTTCATCATTATATGTTTTTTTCTTTGTTCCATAACTACTATCCGTATTATTGACAATTCTATTTTCCCAATTATCCAGAATATCTTCTGATATAGGTTGAGTTATTGTAATTTTATTTTCAATTGAATTCAAAAATTGCCCCGCGCTTTTTGGAATGGAAATAACATCACTATCTTGAATAATATAATAGTTGTCATCTACTTTATATAACTCATATGGGTCTTCCCTAATATAGTACTCTTCATCATCTTTTACAAATTCATAAGCTATAAATTTGTAAATACATTTACCAAAATCTTCTTTTTCTTCAATATATTTCCATTCTTGAAATTTCATTTCCTCAAAAAAAAATTCTAAATCATCCGAATTCACTATAGTTCCTATCTCTTTACCATTTGATGACTGTATCTCAACAAATTGATATACTCTTTCAATATCAAATCCTTTTGAAGTACATCCCAATAGACCTATCATACATATTACAATTATTAATAGCCCTTTTATTTTCATACAAATCCTCCTCAAAAAATTTTTTTTATATTATAAAAGAGTTTTGAATAAAAACAATAAGTATGCCCCGATATACAGTTTTTCGCCCTAACATACACAACTATTTCATAGTGTATTCTCACGATATATGTTATAATTTGTATCAGATTAGTTGCTTCCTACTACAAATATAATAAAAGAGGTAAAAAATGTTTACTGTTGCTATTTGTGATGATGACAAGATTGTACTCAGTTCAATTCAAAAATGCATAGAAGAATTTGCCACCGAAAATAATATATCCATATCCGTTGATTTATATGATTCCGGCAAAAAATTGTTAGAATCATCACTAAAATATAACGTTATCTTCTTGGACATTATTTTACAAACAGAAAACGGCATAGATATAGGTACTCAGCTCCGAAAATTGAATGCATTTACATATATAATTTATATTACGAATTATAAACAATATCATGAAACGGCACATAATAATGTACATTCTTTTGCATTCCTTACTAAGCCAATTTCAAAAAAAATCATTTATAAACAACTTAATGACATTCTTATTTATGAATCACAAAATAATGATCCCCTTTATATTGCGCGTTTCATAACTTATGAGCAAGGATTGACCGAATTTAATATAGATGATATATATTTTTTTGAATATATAAAGAAACGATATGTCAAGATATGCAGTAAAAGCGGTGATTATCATTTTAATGAAAAAATCGGAAATATAGATATTGACATGGCGAGTTATAACTTTTTTATGCCACATCAAAGTTTTGTAGTTAATTTAAAATATGTAAAAGATATAAAAAACTACGAATTATTAATGACCAATGGGATAAGGATTCCTTTGTCTCAAAAACGTGCCGTACTATTCAAAAATGCTCTAAACAATTATTTAGAAAAAATGTTAATACTATAAAGGGAGATGCATTTATGAATACTTATATCATTTACTTTGTTTCTGTAATTAATTGTTATGTTTCTGCACAACTAATTTTTGATCATTTTAAAATAAATTTTAACTCTATATATTCACAAAAATGGATTTATAATATAGTTACCATTTCCGTCGGAGTCTTAATTGGAATTATAAATCTTTTTAATTACCCTATTTTAAATTTTGCAAGTTGGATTATCATTCTTACACCTGTTATATGCTTACTATTTTATGATCCATGGAGTTCAAAGAAAACTTTACTCCTGGATTTATACTTTTTCATATTTCTTTTAACTTTTTTTGAAACAATAGGGGTCGCTCTATATGAATTGTTTTTGATTTTTATTAAGTTTCCATTATGCGAACCAGCACATTCCGTTTTTAAAATGGCTATTTCAAAATTATTAATTATATGTTTATACCAGGTAACCAAGAATCGTTATTTATCAAAACAGCATAGTGTACTTCCTATGAAACAATTGATTTTATATATTTTATTATCATTCTGTAGTATAGTAAACATTTGCTTAAACGCTAAAATAGGTTATTCTGTTACAATACCGGAGACTGACAAATATATAGGATATTTAACAATTATAATTACCGTATTTATTAATCTTCATATTATGTGGCTACTTGAATACATTATTGAAAATCAAAAATTAAAGTCTAAAATAGCCCGATCAGAGCAGCAAGCAAACTTACAACTTAAATATTATAAACAATTAGACGCAAACTATCAGAAATCGTTACAAATGATACATGACATAGATAAGCATGTTAATACGATAGAGCAACTATATAAAAGCAATGAATTTGAAAAAGCAGATAACTATATCAAAGGAATGGATAGACTTATATCAGATTTTGTATTATTCCCATACAGCAATAATACAGTTCTAAATCTTATACTGAACGAAAAAAAGATTTTTGCAGAACAACACGGCATTCTGTATAAATGTACCGTTGAACAAACTGATTTTAGATTTATGGATGACATTGACATCACAACTATATTTTCAAATTTGCTTGAAAACGCCTTATCTGCTAGTGCTCTTTGCAAAACCAATAAAGAAGTATCAGTAATAATTAGTTCCCATAATAACTTTGTTATAATCAACGTCAAAAATAGTTGCAATTCATACACAAAATGCGGAACATTCTCTTCTAAAGACTATGGAACTGGTCTTTACAATGTTGAAAATAGTGTTAAGAAATATGAAGGTTTCTTAAAAATCAGCTACTCGCAAACCGAATTTAACTGCAATGTTGTTTTAAGTAATACGCACTAATTAATACTTAATTCCTTCATCAACACATATAATCCTTTGCAAATCAAAATACCGGCTGTCAGGAATTTCTATCTGACAAACGGTATTTCACTTTTTGTTTTCTATTAAAATAGAAGTCTTCCAATTTTTCTTCCCTTCTTTGTAAGCGATGAATAACACGCCGTCTACCCTTTTGCTAAATTCTGTTAAAACAGGAAACGATTAACATTTATTATCAATTCCTCTGCTACCTAAGTGGCAGGGGAATTCTATTTTCCGGAACATTAGATTCCACGTTAATCAGCCCTGAACATTTTTCCTTTATAAAGTCACTCCATGGCATCAGCTGCTCTATACCTGCGGACGAATTCATGTAATCCGGCATATACAGGAGTACCGTATAGAGGTACTGGAAAATATTCAGATTGTTTGCTTTTGCTGTTTCCACGATACTGCACATCACCGCACTTGCTCCGGCACCGGCTTCTGATGTGTGGAACAGGAAGGCTTTCCGTCCGATTGCATAGCTTTTGGCTTTTCGTTCAGCATGGTTGTTCGAGATTTCACACCGGCCATCCAGTAGATAATTCATCAGTTGTTCTTTTATGGCTTTTTACAGTTGTTACTGTTTCTTCCGGTTATAATGCTTTCAAGCACTTCCAGCCCTTTTTGTATTTCCTGTTCGTCCGGTTTTCCATATCCTAACAAGAGTACCGGTCTTCCCTCCGGCGGTGTGTGAATATAATGCTCTCTGATACCCATAAGGCGGATTCCGCACTCTGCGGCTTTTTTACAGATTTCTTCCTCTGTAAGCGTTGTATTCACCTGCACAAGCACATGCAGTCCTGCGTTATCCCCTGCAATATTCTCCACCCAGTTTTTTTTCTTCAATTCGCCGACTAAAAAATCATGCTTGTTTTTATAAATTCCACGCATTTTATTTAAATGTCTGCCAAAGTATCCTCCCCGGATGAATTCCCGCAATACTTCCTGCTGAATCTTCGAAACGGTTGTGGAATAGAAGCTGCATGATTCCTGATATTTTTTTAACAAATGCAACGGAAGAACCATGTAGCTGATTCGCAGGGACGGCGCAATACTTTTTGAAAAAGTACCCAGATATATCACCTTTTCCTCGTGATCGATACTCTGCAGTGAGGGGATCGGCTTTCCTTTATAACGGTACTCACTGTCATGATCATCCTCGATCAGATATCTGCCTTCTTTCTCCGATGCCCATTTCAAAAGTTCCAGCCGCTGTTTTAAAGGCATGACTGTTCCCAAAGGAAACTGGTGTGACGGCATAACATATAAGATATCTGCGTTTTCCCTGCGCACCGCCTCGATCGGCATACTCCCCTGCTCTGCCGGAATATTTTTCACCAGATAACCCATATTGGAAAAAGTGCGGTACGCCTGCAGATAAGTCGGATCATCCATCAGTACGGTCTTCTTTTCTCCTAACACCTGCGCAAGCAGAAGTTCTAAATATTCATTACCTGCGCCGATTATGATCTGTTCTGCGACACAATTCACACCTCTTGCCTGATGAAGATAATCTGCAATTGCCACGCGGAGTTCATAATCTCCCTGTCCATCTCCCGACAAAAGAATTTCTTCCCTGTCATCAAGCAGGACATTTTTATGCAGTTTCCGCCAGACATTGTACGGAAAATTCTGCGTATCGATCGTGTAAGGGGAAAAATCAATTTCCTTCTGTTTTGAAGATCCTGCTCCATGTTTTAATGAAATCTCTGCAGTCAAATTTTCAACTTTTTTTTCTGTCTCAGTTTTCCATCCCAGTTGCCAGCTTTGCCCTGCCTGCAGTTTTTCCTGCATGTGATTCCGCTGTTCTAACTGATACAGCGCCTCAATATCACAGACAAAATATCCCCGGTATGGTTCTGCCTCAATATACCCTTCTGCCAAAAGCTGATCGTATGCCAGTTCCGCCGTGCTGCGGCTCACAGACAGATTTTTTGCCAATAAACGGGTTGACGGTAATTTTTCCCCTTTGGAAATCTTACCGTCAACAATCTCATTTTTTATATATTCATATATTTTTTCATAAAGGGGTGCTTTCGCACCCCCCTGCAGATCAATCATAATCTCGTTCATTGCAATCCTCTTACTCTTTGCCAATTCTGATGTCTGATCTTCCCCTGCCGCCTTTTACGCTTTGGAATCCTTAATTTCCCGGATGATCTCCTCTTTCAGATCGAATGCACGATCCTTCATCTTCTTAGAAGCAGAGCTTGTAGACAAGATCCTGGAAATACATTTGGACGCAGTATCGTAACGTTTGAAATGCTTTGACATAACAGCTAACAGGTAATCTACTGTTGTCTGATCCATGCCGCACATTGGAAACATCTCAGTTGATACTGCTTTTAAAAAGCCTTCATAAGCCTGATTATAAAATGCCTCCTGCTGCTCCAGACACTCCCTGCGTTCCTGTTCCAGCGAAGCATCCTTCTCATCCATGCCCTCTAACTTTCCACGATAGAGCCATGAAATCTTAAGACAGGTATATGCCTTCTCACTTGCTTTTCCTTTTTTTACCAGAGTATTAAACAGTGCGAGTTTGTAACGGTTAATTGCCGTATCATAATCATATACCGCCGGTTCTTCACCAGTCGGCTTAAAATTTGCACATATTTTCTCTTTGATCAGTTTGATCTGGACCGATGACAGATGTTCAAAGTAGCGGTTCATTGCTGTATAACCGCAGTTTGGACATGATGCAACATCATATTTTAAAGTATCAATATACATAAATCTTGGTCTCAGATCAAAATCCGGTTCGAGACGTTTCACTCTTCCGTTTTTGATCATTTTTGTTTTGAACACTTTATCGCACACAGTGCAGCGCACTGATTTTTCTAACAGAAATGATTCCTCAGAAGGTATTTCTTCTTTTGCCTCTCCCTGCTCTGTTGATGCATTGGTCCTTTTTTCTTCTTCAAACAGATTTTCTGTACCCTCTGTCTTCAGACCGAACTTTTCTAGTCCCTTGAATAAATTCATATACGTTCCTCCAATATTGACTGCTTTTCTTGATCGTAAATTAGTTATTTGACGGTAATTTAAATGAACTCTTCAGCGAAACGATCCGGTTAAATACGAGATGTTCCGGTGTAGAATCTTTTGCATCTACACAGAAGAATCCCTGACGCACAAACTGGAAGCTGTCATAAGCCTTTGCGTCTGCAAGATTCTCCTCTACATAACAGTCCTTTAATACTGTCAGTGAGTTTGGATTCAGGTTCAGGCTTCCGTCCTCATTGTATACCCCCTTCTCTTCATCCACAATATTTTCATACAACCGGATCTCTGCTTTTACATTCTTCTCAGCAGATACCCACTGGATCGTTCCTTTTACTTTACGTCCATCCGGGCTGTTTCCTCCGCGGGAAGCCGGATCGTAGGTACAGTGGATCTCTGTCACTTTACCGTTCTCATCTTTCACGAAGCTGTTGCATGTTACAAAGTATGCGTTCATAAGACGGACTTCATTTCCCGGGAACATACGGAAATATTTCTTTGGCGGCTCTTCCATAAAGTCCTCACGGTCAATGTAGATTTCCCTTCCAAATGGCACTTTTCTGCTTCCAAGTTCTTCGTTTTCAAGGTTATTCACAACATCCAGATATTCTATCTGTCCTTCCGGATAGTTATCGATCACTACCTTGACCGGATCAAGGATTGCCATCATACGCGGTTTCTTTAATTTTAAATCCTCACGGATACAGTACTCAAGCATTGCATAATCGACAGAACTGTTTGCTTTGGAGATTCCGCAGAGATCTACGAACATCTTAATGGATTCCGGTGTAAATCCTCTTCTTCTGAGTGCTGCGATCGAAACCAGACGAGGATCATCCCATCCGTCAACGATGCCTTCTTCTACCAGACGCTTGATGTAACGCTTTCCGGTTACTACATTTGTGAGGTATAATTTTGCAAACTCGATCTGTCTTGGCGGCATCTCATCCTTATCCGGGATCATATCTTTGCCAACTTCTTCAACTACCCAGTTATATAATGGTCTGTGGTCTTCGAACTCCAGAGTACAGATAGAATGGGTAATTCCCTCGATCGCATCCTCGATCGGATGCGCATAATCATACATTGGATAGATGCACCATTTGTCGCCTGTTCTGTGGTGTGTCATATGTGCCACACGATAGATAACCGGATCTCTCATATTAATATTGGAAGATGCCATGTCGATCCTTGCACGAAGTACTTTTTCACCATCGGCGAACTTTCCATTCTTCATATCTTCAAATAATGCCAGATTCTCTTCTACAGAACGTGTGCTATATGGGTCTTCTTTGCCCGGTTCTGTCAAAGTTCCTCTGTATTCACGGATCTGTTCTGCGGAAAGATCTGATACGTAAGCTTTTCCCTTTTTGATCAGCTTTACTGCACCTTCATACATCTGGTCAAAATAATCCGATGCAAAGAACAGTCTTCCCTCCCAGTCAGCGCCGAGCCATTCAATATCAGACTGGATTGCCTCTACAAATTCTGTTTTCTCCTTGGTCGGGTTTGTATCATCAAATCGAAGATTGAACTTTCCGCCGTACTTCTGTGCCAGCCCATAGTTTAAAAGAATGGACTTTGCATGTCCAATATGAAGGTAACCATTTGGTTCCGGTGGGAATCTGGTGTGAACCTCATGGCAGTATCCCTCCTCGATATCTTTATCAATCATCTGCTCAATAAAATTCTTAGAGACAGTCTCGTTTTCCATAATTTCCTCCTTGTTTTTCAAAAATGAAGTCTATCTAACATATTACATGATGTATGATTCAGACGCAAGCATAAAATCGCCCGACATTCTTTATTATAGCATACTTTTCACTGTTTTCCAGCTATTTACAAAACAAAAAAAGAAGCGGCTGCACCCAGGCAGCTTCGCTTCCTTTTCATGCCGTTTTACCGGTCCTCCCTGAAATATGCCTCTCCAAGGCTTGCCGGCGGCTGATTTTCCTGTTTATTTCTCTTACTTGTGATGATCAGGACGATAATCGTCACAACATACGGAAGCATTTTTACAAGCTCCTGTGTTGCCCTGTTTAATCCCGGAAGATAGATATATAAAATATATAATCCACCAAACACAAAAGATCCCCAGATCGCATGATCCGGATTCCACAATGCCAGGATTACCAGTGCGATCGCTAGCCATCCTCTGTCACCGAATCCATTGTTCGACCAGGTACCACCCAGATATTCCATAACAAAATAAAGTCCGCCAAGACCTGCGATCGCTGCGCCGGTCACTGTGGCAGCATATTTATATTTTGAGACATTGATACCTGCTGCATCCGCTGTTGCCGGGCTTTCACCGACCGCTCTTAAGTTCAGTCCTTTTCTTGTTTTCTTTAAAAAGTAAGTCATGACAACCGCCACGATAACGGACAGATATGTCAGGAATCCATAAGAAAAGAAAAGTGTTCCGATCACCGGGATCTTTGAGAGTCCCGGAATAGTGGCGCGGTATGCAGCCGCCGTTGTCTGAACGGAAATCTGTCCGACACCTCCAGCCAGCTTGGAAATGGAACCACCGAAGAAGTTACCGAATCCAACACCAAATGTCGTAAGTGCAAGTCCCACCACATTCTGGTTCGCTCTGAGTGTGATCGTCAGGAAACTGTAGATCAGCCCGCCCAGGGCAGATGCGATCAGGGAACACAGCAGTGAAACCAGCACCCCGATGGCTCCGTTTGGCGTTTCTGTACTTTTTTCATAAAAGAAAGCACCCATAAGTCCTGCGATACCACCCATGTACATAATTCCCGGAATTCCGAGGTTTAAGTTACCGGATTTTTCTGTGACGATCTCTCCGGAAGCACCAAATAAAATAGCGACTCCCTGTCCGATCGCCTTCTGGATAAACGTCAGTAATAATGTCATTCTATTTCTCTCCTTTCTTACGGAACTCTAATTTGTAGTTAATAAAGAATTCACATCCGATCAGGAAAAATAATAAAATACCTGTAATAATATCTGATGCATTTTCATTCAGGCCAAACTGCGATGCCACCTGGATCGATCCCTGCTGCATAAATACAAGGAATCCGGAAACAAGGATCATCGCAAGTGGATTAAACTTTGACATCCATGCAACAATGATCGCCGTAAATCCCCGTCCACCTGCTGTACTTGTCGAGATGGTATGGCTCGCACCGCTGACGATCACTGCACCGGCAATTCCACAGATCGCACCGGAGATCATCATTGTACGGATAATGACCTTCTTCACATCGATTCCTGCATATCTTGCAGTATTCTGGCTTTCTCCGACAACCGAGATCTCATATCCCTGTTTGGAATATTTCATATAAACATAAACTACTAATGTAATTGCTAAAACAATGATAACATTTAATGTATATGCATTGCCAAAAATTGTTGGAAACCATCCACCTTTTGTTGCTGCATTGATAATACCAACGGTATTCGAACCGGACGGATTCTCCCAGAATACGATACAGAACGTTACGATCTGCATTGCGACATAATTCAGCATTAAAGTAAATAAAGTCTCATTGGTATTAAAATATGCTTTAAAAATGGCAGGGATCACACCCCAGATCAGTCCGGCCAGACCACTGACAACAAAAATCACGATCAGTAATAACCAGTTTGGCATTTTTTCGCCAAAGTAGATCATCATTGCCGCTGCCGCTGTACCACCCATTAAAATCTGTCCTTCTGCACCGATGTTCCAGAATTTCATTTTAAATGCAGGGGTAAGACCAATTGCAATGCATAAAAGCACCATCATTTCCCGGATGGTCACCCAGATCCTCCGGTTGCTTCCAACTGCTCCGTCAATAATTCCAAGATATACTTCGATCGGATTCTGTTTTGTGACTGCCACGATCACAAGTGCCGCTACTACCAATGACAATGCAACTGCGATCAGTCGGATCGCCCACGCTTTTCCCACACTGATATGGTCTCTCTTCACCATGCGTGCAAAAGGCTCTTTCTTCGAAATCACGTTTTCCTTACTCATTCTTATCCTCCGTCAAACCAGTCATCATCAGTCCCAGTCTTTCCTTCGTTGTGGTACGCGCATCCACGATACCCGCAACTTTTCCACTGTTCAATACTAAAATCTTATCACAAAGTTCCAGCAGGACATCCAGATCCTCACCTACACAGATGACTGCAACTCCTTTTTTCTTCTGGTCATTCAACAGATTGTAAATCGTGTATGATGAATTGATGTCAAGTCCTCTGACCGGATACGCAACCATCAGCACAGTCGGATTGCTTGCGATCTCACGGCCGACAAGGATTTTCTGTACATTACCGCCGGAAAGCCTGCTGACCGGAGTATCCACACCCGGTGTCACAACATCTAATTTCTCCACAATATCTTCTGCAAGTTTCTTTGGAGATTTACGGTCGGCAAAGAAATGTCTGCCTTCCTTATAGCTTCGGATCATCATATTATCTGTCAGATCCATAGAACCAACAAGTCCCATTCCAAGACGGTCTTCCGGCACAAACGATAACGTGATACCAAGATTTTTAATATCCTCCGCCTTCATCTCAGAGATTTTTTCTGTCGTACCCTCCGGGGAAAAATAAAGGATCTCGCCGCTCTCGATCGGCTGAAGTCCTGCAACGGACTCTAATAATTCTTTCTGTCCGCTTCCTGAAATTCCTGCCACACCAAGGATTTCCCCACTGTAGGCGGTGAAGGAAGCCTCTGTCAGAACCTTAAGTCCCTCCTTGTTCTTACACGTAATGCCACGCATCTCAATACGTTTTTCTGCTCCTACAGGCTCAGTACGGTTGATATCCAGTTTTACTTTCTCGCCGACCATCATCTCTGTGAGTGATTCTACAGTTGCCTTCGCCGTCTCTACCGTATCAATATATTTTCCTTTTCGAAGCACTGCGACACGGTCAGAAAGTTCCAATACTTCATTTAATTTATGTGTGATGATAATAATGGATTTTCCTGCTTTCCTCATGTTCCTGAGGACTGCAAATAATTTTTCAGTCTCCTGCGGTGTCAATACGGCTGTCGGTTCATCGAGGATCAGAATGTCTGCCCCGCGGTAAAGTACTTTTACGATCTCTACGGTCTGTTTCTGTGAGACAGACATGTCATAAATTTTCTGGGACGGATTGAGGTCAAATCCATACTGTTCTGTCAGTTCCCTGATTTCTTTCTCTACCTGTTTCATATTCAGTTTTTCTTTTCCAGGTAGACCTAAAATAATATTCTCGGCGGCTGTCAAAATATTGATCAGCTTGAAATGCTGATGAATCATTCCAATACCGAGTGCGAAGGAATCTTTTGGGGAGCGGATGGTCACTTCTTTTCCATCCACATAAACTTCTCCTTCGTCCGGGAAGTAAATTCCGGAAAGCATGTTCATCAACGTAGTCTTTCCACTACCATTCTCTCCTAAAATCGAAAGAATTTCACCTTTCCTGACGGTCAGATTCACGTTATCGTTCGCAATCACGTCACCGAAACGTTTGGTTACACCTTTCAGTTCAATAGCGTTTCCTGTTTCCACAAGTAATCCTCCTAAATACGAAAATCCTTTCAATCTGTATCTTGAAAGGATTTCTCTGTTTTCTTCCAATATTTCTATCATTGCAGAGCACAGAAACCATCTGTGCCCTGCCGGTTTATCTTAAAAATTAGTTTGCCTGAGATGTGATACCATCAATGATAATATCAAAGGATGGTGCAGATGCTAATTCAGATTCATGGTAATAACCATCTGAAACGTAATCAGCATATTTTGCGTAATCTCCGCCTTCTGCGATCAGGTCTTCTAAGGAAGATCCGCTTACTGTAAATGTAGATGTATCAAATACATGAAGAGAACCATCTTTTAATGCTGCTTCTACTTCTTCTACTTTTGCGTCTGTTCCTTCTGCTGCAACAGCCTCATTGACCGGAGTGATTCTGACTGCATCCTCAGAGAATCCTTTGCACCAGTCTGTGTCGATTGCTTTTCCATCTAATACGCACTGTACAGCGTAAGTATAATATACACCCCAGTTATTTGTAGGAGATGTCAATGCTGCGTCCGGAGCAACAGATGTCATATCTACGTTGTAACCAACACAAGGAACACCTGCTGTCTCACATGCTGATGGAGCACCTGTTGTATCGGCATGCTGGCTGATCAGTACACAGTTATCTGCGATCAGCTGATTTGCAACTTCGCCCTCTGCTGTCATATCTGCCCAGCTGTTTGTATACTGAACTTCCATTGTAACAGATTCACATACGCTCTTAGCACCTAAGTAGAAAGATGTGAATCCTGAAATAACCTCTGCATATGGGAATGCACCTACATAACCGATTTTTGCCTGGTCTGCTGTGATATCACCATTCTCGATCATCTCATTTAATTTCATACCTGCAACAACACCGGATACATAACGTGCTTCATAAATTGCATCGAAGTAGTTGTGCATGTTAGAAAGTCCGGAACTTGCTGCCTGATATCCTGTTGCATGACAGAACTGAATGTCCGGATACTCCTGTGCTGCCTGTAAAATGTATGTCTCATGTCCAAAACTTGTTGCAAAAATAATATTACATCCCTGATCTGCAAGGTCTACTGCTGCATCATAGCAGGACTCATCCTCCGGGATTGTTGTCTTCTCAATAATCTGGTCATCTGATAAACCAAGGTTTGCTGCCATCTCATCAATACCTGCCATATGAGCTGCTGTATATCCCTCGTTCTCATCACCGATATAAATAACACCGACTTTGATATCTGCTGCAGAAGCTGCTGCCTGTGTGCCATCTGTACCAGCCTCTGTAGAAGCTGCTGCAGAATTATCTGCTGCACTGCTGTTGTCTGCTGTGTCTCCACATCCTGCCACCATACCGACAGTCATTCCCATTGCCAATAAAATACTTAATGCCTTTTTCATATAATCCTCCTTGTTTTGCATTAGAAAAACTAATCTCAAAATACAAAAGTCAATTTAGCATAGCAATTTTTTATCGTCAATATGATTTGTATGGTAATTTTCAAAAAAACGTCCATTTTTGCAAAAAATCCTTATATTGATAAGAAGAACTAATACAGGAGATATTTTTAACTAATAAAAAATACAGTCTTTCTCCGTCATCTGGAAAAAGACTGTATCTTTGTTCTTATACTCTTCGGATGTGCTGATGTGTAAACAGGTGATCCTGACAATACTCATAATTGCCCTCGCACTTCGAACAGAAACGGAACTGTAAATTTGGATCATCCAGCTCTGTCCGTCCGCAGACCGCACATTTGTGTTTTGCAATACCGGAACCAGGTCGCGGCTCTCTCATCTGCGCCCTGAACTGCTGCCTGCGATGCACCTCATGTGGGGTATACCGGCTCAGATTCCTCGTGGACAGGAAGAAAATGAGGTAATTTAACAGTGACATCACAATGCATAACAGCATAATCCCTGCATACCATAATGCAGTGGATACAGACTGTGTATATGCATAAATCGCATGATAGGTATCCCACACGCTGAATACCATGATAACAACATATACGGCTGCCATCCATTTCATTTTTATCGGAATGATAAAGTACAGTAACACCTGCATATCCGGATATAAGGTCGCAAATGCAAGGAATATAGACATATTGATATAGGAAGTACTGATCATCTGTCCCATCATTGTGCTTGCAGTGTGGGCAAAACTGCCACCCATAAACAGATAGATCAGACCATACGCCAAAAGGCTTCCCACTTCAGTCAGCAGGATTCCGCCGATGATATAGGCATTAAAACGGAAAGTTCCCCACGCGCGCTCCAACGCAGTTCCAAGCTGATAATAAAACATCATCATGATCAACAGAAAAATGATATTGCTGTCTGTCGGCATTAAAATCCATGTGATAAGTCTCCAGATCTGTCCGTGTAAAATGTAATAAGGCTGGAAATTCAAGAATCCCAATATATTCGGTGCCACCATGTTCAATACAAATCCAACGGAATATGCTCCGATCAGATACACGATCAGATTCGGTACCGCATATCTTCCAAATTTACGCTCCAGTTTATTTAACCAGTTCATATTGCTGCTCCTTTTTTTCAAATACTCTTTGGACTGTCTTCTTTTTCAAACAATCTAGCTAAAGTATATCTATGCAGGAAACCTTTGTCAATCGGCGCTAAATTTCTTCATAAAAAGTTTAGATTTTTCAGATTATTTTGTCATTGTTTTTTGTTTTTTCCTGTCGTATAATGTACATTGCTTGGTTTTTGAGCACATATATATAATAGGAAGAAATAGTGAACATAGACTATTGATAGATCTGATTTACAAGAGATAATTTGGAGGAAAGATATGAGTAACAATACACTTCATAAACTTGGTATTGATATTGGTTCCACGACAGTCAAAGTAGCTGTGCTGGATGAGAATGACAACCTGTTATTCTCCGATTACGAGAGACATTTCGCCAATATCCGTGAAACTCTCTCCCTGCTGGTGGAAAAAGCTTATAAACAGCTTGGGGATATGCAGATTGCCCCGATGATCACCGGTTCCGGTGGTCTTACCCTTGCAAAACATTTAGACGTGCCGTTTGTCCAGGAGGTCATCTCCGTATCCACTGCTTTACAGCACTATGCACCGCAGACCGATGTTGCTATCGAGCTTGGCGGTGAGGATGCGAAGATCATTTATTTCGAGGGCGGTAATGTGGAACAGCGTATGAACGGTATCTGTGCCGGTGGTACAGGTTCTTTTATCGACCAGATGGCATCCCTCATCCAGACAGATGCAACCGGACTGAACGAATACGCAAAGAATTATAAGGCAATTTATCCGATCGCCGCCAGATGCGGTGTATTTGCCAAGACAGATATCCAGCCTCTGATCAACGAAGGTGCAACCAGGGAAGACTTATCCGCTTCCATTTTCCAGGCAGTTGTCAACCAGACGATCAGCGGTCTTGCCTGCGGCAAACCGATCCGTGGACACGTTGCTTTCTTAGGAGGTCCCCTGCACTTTTTATCCGAGTTAAAGGCTGCATTCATCCGTACCTTAAACTTAGACGAGGAGCATGCGATCACTCCTTTGAATTCCCATCTTTTTGCAGCGATCGGTTCTGCACTGAACTATAAAGAGGACAAAGTAACTACTTTAGCAGGATTACATACAAAACTTCAGTCCGATATCCATATGGAATTTGAAGTTGCAAGACTTGATCCTTTATTCAAAGATCAGGCAGAATACGATGCTTTCCGCACACGCCACGACGGACATCATGTAAAGTCCGCAGATCTGGCTTCTTACGAAGGAAACTGCTACCTTGGTATCGATGCAGGTTCCACCACAACGAAAGTTGCCCTGATCGGTGAGGATGGTTCTCTGCTGTACTCCTTCTACAGCAATAACAACGGAAGCCCGCTCTCTACTGCGATCCGTGCGATCAAGGATATTTATTCCAAACTGCCGGAAAAGGCACACATTGTACACTCCTGCTCCACCGGATATGGTGAGGCGTTACAGAAGGCTGCTCTGAAATTAGATGACGGCGAAGTAGAAACTGTCGCACATTTTTATGCCGCAGCATTCTTTGATCCGGAAGTTGACTGTATCCTCGACATTGGTGGTCAGGATATGAAATGCATTAAGATCAAAAACCAGACCGTTGACAGTGTCCAGTTAAATGAAGCCTGTTCTTCCGGTTGTGGTTCTTTCATTGAGACATTTGCAAAATCCTTGAATTTCTCTGTGCAGGACTTTGCCAGAGAAGCTCTTTTTGCCAAAAATCCGATCGATCTTGGAACCCGCTGTACAGTATTCATGAACTCGAAAGTAAAACAGGCTCAGAAAGAGGGCGCATCCGTCGCTGATATTTCTGCCGGTCTTGCCTACTCAGTCATCAAGAATGCTCTATATAAGGTAATCAAGCTTTCCGATGCAAAAGATCTTGGTCAGAACATTGTGGTACAGGGTGGAACGTTCTACAACGATGCCGTTTTACGAAGTTTTGAAAAAATTGCCGGTGTCCAGTGTATCCGTCCGGATATTGCCGGTATTATGGGAGCTTTCGGTGCTGCCCTGATCGCAAGGGAACGCCATGAGGAAGGTTATCAGACCTCCATGCTCTCCATCGACGAGATCAATGCACTGACTTTTGACACGAAGCTTGCAAGATGTCAGGGATGTACGAACCACTGTCTCTTAACCATCAACCGTTTCTCCGGCAACCGTCAGTATATTACCGGCAACCGTTGTGAGCGTGGTCTTGGAAAAGAGAAGAACAAAGACAACATTCCAAACCTTTTTGAATATAAGAACAAACGTATTTTTGACTATGAACCATTAAGTGCAGAGGAAGCAGCCCGCGGTACCGTCGGCATCCCACGTGTGTTGAATATGTATGAGAACTACCCATTCTGGGCAGTCTTTTTCAAAAAACTAGGTTTCTCCGTGGTACTCTCTCCGTCCTCCACACGTAAGATTTACGAACTTGGTATCGATTCGATCCCATCCGAATCCGAATGTTACCCTGCAAAACTTGCACACGGACATGTGACCTGGCTGATCCATCAGAATGTGGATTTCATTTTCTACCCGTGTATCCCTTACGAGAGAAATGAGTTCCCGGATTCCAACAACCACTATAACTGCCCGATCGTTACTTCTTATGCGGAGAATATTAAAAACAACGTGGATGAGATCACTTCCGGTCAGGTGAAGTTCTTAAATCCATTTATGGCATTCACAAATGAGGACACCTTATCCTCCCAGCTCATCAAGGTATTTGGTTCTTCTGAATTCGGCATTTCCGAAGCGGAGATCCGTGATGCAGTTTCCGAAGGCTGGAAGGAATTAGCTGTTATCCGCATGGAAATGCAGAAAAAAGGTGAAGAAGTATTAAAATATATGGAAGAGACCGGAAGACGCGGTATCGTTCTCGCCGGACGTCCATACCACGTTGACCCGGAGATCAACCACGGTATTCCGGAGCTTATCACTTCTTATGGAATCGCCGTTTTAACAGAAGACTCTGTCTCCCATCTGCATCAGCCGGAGCGTCCGTTGATCGTTATGGATCAGTGGATGTACCACTCCCGCCTGTATGCGGCTGCAAACTTTGTAAAGACAAGAGATGACTTAGACCTGATCCAGTTGAACTCCTTCGGATGTGGTCTTGACGCCGTTACCACCGATCAGGTCAACGATATTCTGACCAGATCAGGCAAAATCTACACCTGTCTGAAGATTGATGAGGTCAACAACTTAGGTGCTGCCAGAATCCGTATCCGTTCACTGATCGCAGCGATCCGCGTCCGCGAGAAAAAGCAGACCAAAAGAACGATCGTGCCTGCAAGTTATGAGCGTGTGGTATTTACGAAGGAGATGCGTGAAAACTACACGATTCTCTGCCCGCAGATGTCACCGATCCATTTTGAATTATTAGAGCCGGCTTTCAATGCTGCCGGATACAATCTGGTCGTACCGGATGTTCCTGCAAGGGAATGTGTCGATGTCGGATTAAAATTCGTCAATAACGATGCCTGTTATCCGTCCCTGATCGTTGTCGGCCAGTTGATGGCTGCCGTAAAATCCGGCAAATACGATATGAATAAGACTGCGATCTTAATCTCCCAGACCGGTGGCGGATGCCGTGCAAGTAACTACATCGGATTCATCCGCCGTGCTCTGGAAAAGGCTGGCTACCCGAATGTTCCGGTTATCTCCATCAACTTGAGCGGTTTAGAGAGCAACCCGGGATTCACTTTCACTCCAAAGCTTATCCAGCACGGACTTTACGCTCTGGAATTTGGTGATATTTTCCTTCGCTGTTTATACGCCACAAGACCTTATGAAGCAGTTCCCGGTTCTGCCAACGAGCTCCATGAAAAATGGAAAAAGAAGCTCATTACATTTATTACACAGGATAAGATTTTATCCCATAAAAAATACAAGCAGATGTGCCGTGAGATCATCCGTGACTTTGACAATCTCCCACGTCTTGATATTAAAAAGCCGCGTGTCGGCATAGTCGGTGAGATTTTGGTGAAATTCCATCCGGCTGCCAACAACTATCTGGTAGACCTGTTAGAATCCGAAGGTGCAGAGGCCGTTGTTCCAGACCTTACCGACTTCCTGCTCTACTGCTTCTACAACACAGGCTTTAAAGCAGATAACCTTGGTTTCAGCCAGAAGTCCAAACGTATCGGACACCTTGGCATCAAGTTCTTTGAGTGGCTACGCTCTGCTGCGGTTGATGAATTTAAGAAGAGTAAACATTTTACTCCACCTGCACACATTGAGGATCTTGCAAAATATGCAAGGAATATCGTATCCGAAGGTAACCAGACCGGTGAAGGATGGTTCTTAACCGGAGAAATGTTGGAACTGATCCATACCGGCACTCCGAACATTGTCTGCACACAGCCATTTGCCTGCCTGCCGAACCATGTTGTAGGAAAAGGTGTTATCAAGGAATTACGGCACCGCTATCCGGATTCCAACATTGTTGCGATCGACTACGATCCGGGTGCAAGTGAAGTAAACCAGTTGAACCGTATTAAACTCATGCTCTCAACTGCAAATAAGAACCTGAAAAAAGATACTTTGAATTAATACGAAAAAAATCGAAATTTAATTTGTTTTATGCTATAATCATAAATAGCTTTATTAGTTATTGGTTACGTGTACATTGTGAACAGACATGCGTGCGTATGTCAATCGGGGAAAATGAATGAAAAACGATAAAACTGACAATCATGAACAGATTTTCTGGGAAGAGATCGACCGGCTTTTTCCAGATATGATAAAAGCGATCGCCTCTCTTTCCAAAAAATCATATCTTTCCATCACAAACCTTCGGACCGGAATCACCTGGTGGTCCGAACGGGCGATGGATTATTTTGGCATGAAAGAAAATTATACGATCCGCAGCATGGAAAAGGCAAACCGGAAGATCCATCCTGATGATGTTGCCACTTTCAAACGTGGTTTTAAAGAACGGGTTGACGGTAAAAATCTGGATACCGCATGGGAATACCGGATTCAGGATGGCGATTCCTACAACCGTTTCAACGCCATGGCGCGTGTACTTTATGATGAACAAAAGCAGCCTTTTATCATCATTATCCGCTATGATAATTATGGAATTTCTGATGAAGTGGACTCTGTCACAGGTCTCTATACGGAACCGGCACTGAACCGCCATATCACACAATTACTAGATAACACACGTCCTTCCGCACTCTTAAAGATCGGGCTGGATCAGTTCAGCCATATCAATGTCATGTATGGAGCAGCTTTTGCAGATAATATCCTGAACAAAGTGGCACAAAGCCTTTTACACATGGTACGCAATATCGGATATGCCTATCGCCTGTCCGGTGCAAAATTTGTGCTCGTTTTCGACAAAATATCCAAAATAGAACTCCGTGACATCTTCAATTTCATCGAGGATGCACTGGCAAACACCATTACAGTGAATGGAAAACGGATTCCGATCAAGATCTCTGCAGGAGCCATTTTCTTAGAACCCTATATGAAAGAAACGAATGCTGTCCGCAGCCGTCTGACCTATGCGCAGAATCATTCACGCTATGAACATCATGGCGATCTCGTCATTTTTAACGATGAGATCTGTGGCAACAACGAAAAACAGTTTGAGCTGATCGGTCTGATCCACCAGTGTGCGACTAGCCATTTTGAGGGATTCCGCCTGTTCTACCAGCCGATAGCAGACACAAAGACCAGAAAGATCCGTGGCATGGAAGCACTGATACGATGGGAATTAGAACCCTACGGTCTCATCTCTCCAGGAATATTTATGGAGTGGCTAGAGGAAGATCCATGTATCTTTGACCTCGGCAACTGGATCTTACGCACCGCATTAAAGGATATTGGCAGGATTCGTGATAAGATCCCACACTTTTTCGTAAACGTCAACATCTCTGCCGCTCAATTGTCGCGAAAAGAATTTCGTGACTCTGTCATGACGATTTTAAAAGAAACCGGAGCCAGACCGGAGGAATTGTGTCTGGAACTGACTGAGCGCTGCCGGGATCTCGATGTGACTTTTCTGAAAAATGAAGTCAATTTCTTTCACTCAAAGGGGATTAAAATTGCACTGGATGATTTTGGAACCGGTAACAGCTCCCTAAGTCTTGCTTTGGAATTACCTGTTGATGAGCTGAAAGTCGATATGAGTTTTATCAAAGATATTGAACAAAAGCCACAGAATCAGGCTATGGTACAGTCGATCGTTGATTACGCAAACCGTACCAATACCGAAACCTGTATCGAGGGAATTGAAAATCAGGAGGTAAGCGACTACATTCATCAATTTGGTGCGACCTGGTATCAGGGTTATTTTTATTCCAAACCTGTTCCGATCGACCAGTTTGAAACATTGCTGGATGTGCCTCACTGAAAAATCTCTTTTTTGCATATGATCCATGAGATCACTGCTGAAACAAATTCCGTGATCCAGAACGCGTGCCATACACCAGCCGCCTGAAAAAGGCGGCTTAAAATAAATGCCAGCGGCAAAATCACCACGATATAACGCAGTAATGAAATGACTAACGATTCCTTCCCTTTTCCAAGCCCCTCCAAAGCGCCGGATACCGTGACGGAAACCGATGACACGATAAATCCTATACTGATGAGCCTGAGTGCCTCCCTGCCTAGCCGGATTGTCTCAGGATTTCCTGTAAACAGACCGATCAGCGCCTGTGGCACTGCCATACAGAGAATCGTACCGATTACCATCACTATTACGATCAGGAACAATGCTGACCGAAAAATCTCTTTCACTCTCTTTGACTCTCCTGCTCCATAATTGTATCCAATCAATGGACGCATCCCCTGTACCACACCATTTCCAGTCAGATACAAAAATGTCTGTAATTTGAAATAAGCACCCAATACAAGAACATAACTTGCAGAATAAACAGCCAGTATCGCATTTAATGCAGACACCTGGACGGAAGGCAGCGCAAGGCTTAACGTTGCAGGGATTCCGATAGAATACACTTTTTTGCAAAGCTGCTTCTCCGGCTTCATATTTCTGACCTTCACTTTGGCAGGAATCGGTTTCCAGTAATATGCGGTCAGATACCCTGCCAGTGACACGATCTGTCCGATTCCGGTTGCAAGTGCCGCTCCCCGGATTCCCATTGCAGGAAAAATCCCAATTCCAAAAATCAGCAGTGGATCAAGCACAATATTGGTCACACAGCCAAGCAGCATACAAAACATAGATGTTTTCATGCGTCCAACTGCCTGAAATATTTTTTCAAAACAAAGCGCTGCCGCATTTGGCACTGCAAATAAAAATACAATATCCGAGTACTGTACCCCCATTCCGATAATTCCGACCTGTTTTGTAAACATTCCTAAAAAGACCGGCATAACTGCAATACAGATGGCTGCCAGCACCAGACCATGCAGCATATTCAGTAACATGCCAAGCGATGCTGTTTTATCTGCCAGCTGCTGTTTCTGTGCCCCAAGATAATAAGCCATCGCAGCATTTATTCCGATAGCAAAACCAATGACCACTGCATTGACCAGATTCTGTAACGGAAATACTAACGATAACGCTGTCATCGCATCCTCACTGATCTGCGCCACAAAGTAGCTGTCTATGATATTATATAATGCATTCACTAACATGGAAAATGTCATCGGCAGCGCCATGGAGATCACCAGCGGCATTACCGGTTTTTCTTTCATAAATTCCTGATTCATCTTCTCTTTTTCTCCTCTGTTTTCTTTCTGTCATTTAATCTTACTCACATACGCTGAAATATCTGTTTTAGCGCAAAAAAATGCCACACAACTGTTCAATTCAGTCGTGTGGCGAAAAATAGAGCCTTTTGCTCCAGAAAAGTCCACTCCAATATTGGTTTTGGATTCTATATGCTATTTGTCCTTCTGATCCGCTTTCTGGATCAATAAGAGGATATCAGAAAGTTCCTCTTCTGTCAACTGTGTATATGCTGCAAGTTCATGTACAGTTGCTTCCCTGCCTTTCTCCTCTGCAAGATACTTCTTAGCCTCGTTGACTAACGCCAGCTTGCCGACCATAGCCTTCTCATCCTCATCCTCGCCTTCTTCCGCAAGAATGGATGATTTCATGGCTGTCTCCACTGCGCCCTGCAATTCTGCCTCAACATCTGTTTTTTCCTCACAGCCGCAAAGTTCTGTCAGCTTTAAAAAAAGTGCCATATTTCCTTCCTGAATGACATCCTCAAAGCCTTCTGAGGTCACTGCAAGCTTTCTGGCGGTTTCTAACACCTTTATCATCCAGCTGTCAGAGATTGGATTGATCACGGACTCATCCCCTGCTAAAAGCTTCTGATACATTTCTTCCTGCTTCTTCCCGGAATATACCGGAAGACTGCCGATTTCTTCCAGATACATCTGAAATACCTTAGATTCCGGTAAAACATCCGGCTCTGCGTTTTTTTCCTCTTTTTTGCCAGGATCATTCTGTGCCAGCACAGATGCATCTGACGTTTCCTGCCAGTCTGCTGCTTCCTGCTCCCCGCCTTCGGCCTCTTCAGTTTCCTCTTCCGCTTCTTCCTCCTCATGTGGTGTCAGCAGAAACTCTAAAACCATGTTTTCCTGCTGTTCGTTTAACTCCATCTCTTTGAAATAGCTTAAGATCTCTTCTTTTGATAACGGTGTCGCAGAAGTGCGGATAATCTCTGCCACCTCATGGATTGTCTCTGTAAATACACTCTGATCTAACATTGTCTCTCCTGTTTTCTTCTCTTTAAACCTTGTGTTTTGCCTCTTTCTCATCAATATCAACTAAAATAATGTCCGGTCCGATCCTGACGATCTTACACCACGGAATAAACAATTCGAACTCCCTGCAAAAACAGCCAAACCATTTTCCGGGTCCCGGAACGATCAACGCCCGTATCCTTCCATCACATTCGTCAATATCAAGATCATGGACATTTCCAAGGCATTTGCAGTCACAGACGTTTATCACTTCTTTTTCTGTCAAGTCACAAAAGCGCATACCATTCTCCGAAACATTCCCTCGAAAAATGATATGCGTTTTTTTATCTCTTATACATTAAAGCGGAACAAAATAACGTCTCCGTCTTTGACCACGTACTCTTTTCCTTCCATGCCGACAATTCCTTTTTCACGGGCTGCCGCAAGACTTCCATTGTCTAAAAGATCCTGATAATTTACAACCTCAGCCTTAATAAATCCACGCTCAAAGTCTGTGTGGATCTTACCTGCTGCCTGTGGTGCTTTTGTGCCTTTCCTGATCGTCCAAGCACGGCACTCATCTTCTCCGGCAGTAAGGAAACTGATAAGACCAAGCAGACTATAGCTTGCTGCTACCAGTTTATCAAGACCGCTGGAGGTCACGCCAAGGTCATCTAAATATTCCTTTTTCTCATCTTCATCGAGTTCTGCAAGTTCCTGTTCGATCTGCGCACAGATCACAAATACCTCTGCGCCCTCTTCCTTGGCCATCTCTCTCACTTTTGCAACATGTGGATTGGATGCCCCATCATCCGCAAGGTCATCCTCTGCAACATTTGCTGCATATATGGTCGGTTTTGCAGTCAGAAGATTGTAGCCTTTGAACCAGATCTGCGCATCTTCATCATCCGGTACTTCAAAAGATCCTGCCATCTTACCGGCTTCCAGATGTGCTTTGACAGCCTCCACAAGCTCCAGTTCTTTTGCAAGTGTCTTGTCCATTCTTGCCTGTTTTGAAATCTTTGCAATTCTTCTGTCAAGAATCTCAATATCAGAAAAGATCAGTTCCAGATTGATCGTCTCAATATCCCTTGCAGGATCAACAGATCCATCCACATGGATAATATTGGTATCCTCAAAACAACGTACCACATGTACAATCGCATCTACTTCACGGATATTTGCAAGGAACTGGTTGCCAAGACCCTCGCCCTTGCTGGCACCCTTTACAAGTCCCGCAATATCTACAAATTCGATGGTAGCCGGTGTTACCTTCTTCGTATGGTAAAGTTCACCGAGTTTTACGATTCTCTCATCCGGTACAGAAACGATTCCGACGTTCGGATCAATCGTTGCGAATGGATAATTTGCGGATAAAGCACCTGCTTTGGTCAGGGAATTAAATAATGTGGACTTTCCAACGTTTGGAAGCCCGACGATTCCTAATTTCATATCTTAATATACCTGTCTGAAAATCCTTTGTTTTCAAGGGTTTTCGCCTTTCTATGTTATTTTACTACACCTGATTTTTGTTTCTTTTCAATCTTTGTTTGTAAAATGAATTTCCTTCTGCTTCGTAAGCAAAAAGAGTCTGATACAGTCTTGTATTATACCATATCAGCCTCATTTTTTAAACCTTAAAATCAATTTTTATCATTTTTGTTGTTTTATTGTTATCAGCAATCAGGCTATCCTCAGTCTCTCGCCTCGATCACAATCAAGATTCCATCTTCAAATGTTATCTCTGCACTTTCCGCAATGATCTCATTGCTCACACCGAGCGAACAGAAGCCCTTGAAATCATAATGATCCAGAGGATACTTGAAACCGGTCAGCGTAAGACCTTTTACTACATTCGTATAAGGGATCAGGGATACAAACTTTCCAAACTGTTTTTCCTTCTCAAGCGTGATTCCTGCCCCGATCATGCGGATTCTGTTTCTCTCATCCACAATCTGGATTGGAATATGATTTTGCAGTCCGATCCCCAGAAGTTCAATATTTCCAAGCAGATGATCGATTCTTGTTCCGGTTGCTCCCAGCAGCGTAATTTTCTCTGCTCCAAGCGCAATTGCTTTCCGGATCGCCGATTCCGTGTCTGTATCGTCTTTGACCGGGTTTAACCTGATCCAGGAAATATCAGACTGTCCGCCGAAATAATCTAATGCCTCACTGGATGCTGAATCGAAATCTCCGATGATCCAGTCCGGGGTCAACTTATTCCGATAGAAAAAGTTCATCCCGGAATCTGCCGCAATGCAAAGCTCCGGTCTTTCTTTTTCTATGAACTCTTTTGCAAAAATGTCATTGATATGTCCGCCTACCACAATGATGCAATGTCTCATACTACTCCTTTAATACATCTAAAAAACGTTCCACATTCTCAGAAATGTCGCCCTTGAACACTGCACTGCCAGCCACGATAATGTTGGCACCGGCATCCATGACTTCTGTCACATTTTCAAGATTCACGCCGCCGTCTACCTCGATGTCAGTCTTAAGTCCCCTCTCGTCGATCATTTTCTTTAACGCCCTGACTTTTTCAACTGTGTAAGGGATCAGCTTCTGTCCTCCAAATCCCGGGTTAACAGACATAATCAGCACCATGTCAACCTTTGGAAGTATCCATTCAATCGCAGACAACGGAGTTGCCGGATTTAATGCCACACCTGCAAGCAGTCCCTTTTCTTTGATTGCCTCGATCGTGCGATCCAAGTGTTTACATGCCTCGGCGTGTACTGTGATGAGATCCGCTCCCACTTCTGCGAGATCATCAATATATCTTCCCGGTTCCTCGATCATCAGATGCACATCAAAAATACGGTCGCTGCACTCTCTGATACTCTTGATCACCGGCATACCAAATGAGATGCTTGGCACAAACATTCCATCCATCACATCGATATGTACATACTGTGCGCCTGCCTCATCCAACATTCTCACCTGTTCTCCCAGATTTGCAAAATCTGCTGATAAAATGGATGGTGATAAACAATTCATAACTTTTTCCTCCAAAGTAATTTTGAAAACATAATTCTCATGCAAAATGATGTTTTAATATCTTTTCTAATATTTTTTTACATCTTTCAATTCTTCATAGAGCAGCTTATAGTTCTCGTAGCGCAGTGGGCTGATCTTTCCCTCTGCCAGTGCTTCTTTCACACCGCAGTCCGGCTCGCTGATATGACTGCATCCCTTGAACCGGCAATACGGCTCATACTCTTTGAACTCCGGATAAAAATTCTGCAGATCTTCCTTCTCAAATCCCGGAATATATAACGTACTGAATCCCGGTGTATCCATAATGTATGTATCTGCTGCGATCGGTATGATCTCCGAATGGCGTGTCGTATGCTTTCCACGCTCGATCTTTCTGCTGATACTTCCGGTCTCCATCTGCACATTGGGCTGGAGACGGTTTACAAGGGATGATTTCCCAACACCGGAAGGTCCTGCGACCGCTGTTGTCCTGCCATCCAACAGCTCATGCAGTTCGCGGATCCCCTCTTCTTTTTCCGCACTGGTATAGAGTACGGAATAGCCACACTTTTTGTATACACCCGCAAATTCCTCAATCGCCTGTTCTTCTAACAGATCTTTTTTGTTAAAACAGATTGTCACAGGAACATCCTGATATTCCATCATGATCAGAAAACGGTCCAATAGATTAAAGTTCGGCTGCGGTTTTGCCGCTGCAAAAATGATCAGCGCCAGATCGATATTCGCAACTGCCGGGCGGATCAGTTCATTTTTCCGCGGCAGGATTTTTTCAATGTTTCCTTTTTTTGTTTCTTCGTCAACAATCGCAATCTCCACATCATCTCCGACCAACGGTTTGATCTTCTGATTGCGGAACGCACCTTTTGCCTTACATTCATAAATTCCGGGCTCTCCTACATGAACGTAGTAGAACCCGGAAATTCCTTTTACAATCTTTCCCTGCATATATTACCTTTTGTTATTATTCTGCCTTGAATGAGATTGGAGACACGATCTGGGATGATCCAAGCTGCTGTCCATCTGCTCCAAGCCAGTCAATCTTTAATGAACCGCTGGATGCTAACATTCCGGATTTGGAAATGCTGAGACCTTCCTCCCCGAATAAGGAGATAGACTGGTTCGTCCACTGCTCTAAGATATTACCTGTTCCGTCTGCTCCATCATACAGATAAATATTGGCTGCTGCCACGGATTCATTATTTGGTTTTTTGATGTTCAGATTGATCTTATAAGTAGTAGGCTTTACTTCCTGTGCTGGTTCTGCACCCATACTTACCACAAAATCAACTGCGGTTCCAGCATCCACTGCTGTATCTGCAACCGGACTCTGGGAAATGATCTGTCCGCTTGCCACGCTGTCACTGTAGGCGCTTGACACATTACCAACGGCAAGGCCTGCATTCTGGATCGCAGATCTTGCTGCATCCTCGGTAAGTCCTGTCACACCAGGTACTGCTACACTCGTTGTCTCTGCCTGCTCTTTACCACGGCTGATCACGATCTTGACATTATCCCCTGCCTTTGCAAGTGATCCCGCATTCGGGCTCTGTTCAATGACATTTCCCTGTGCGACATCTGCACTGTATGCATAATCTTTTACCGGAGTAAATCCTGAATTTGTCAGTGTATTGTAAGCAGTTGTCTCATCCATGCCTGTCACGGAAGGAACGGAAACTTCTCCTTTTCCGCTGCTTAAGGTAACTTCTACGGTTGTGTTCGCCTCTGCCTTCGTCAGTGCATCCGGTGTCTGGCTTACAATCTGTCCCTCGTCATATTGGTCAGATGCAACGGTTCCCGCATTCTTCTTGATTCCGAGACCTTTTGCATTGAGCTGTTCTTTTGCCTCATCGAAGGTAAGACCTTTCAGATCCGGCACTTCGATTCCGTCTGTCTGGGTTTCGGATGTCTCAGTGTTTGCTTTGTTGGAAGATCCTCCGAATTTAAAATCTCCGAAGAAGCTTACCAGAATAAAAATGATCAGTGCGACAATGATGACACCGGCAGCAATCCCCATAATTGTGATTGCCTTATCCATTTTCGGATTCATCTCTTCGAGATCATCATCATCATATGCCTCTTCGTCATCCTCGTCATCCTCTTCGAAGCGGTCACGCTTTTCAAATTTGTCTCTGTGATTCTGATTATGTGATACAACATCCTCATCGCTGAGATAAATATTGCTTGTTTCCTGTTTGATCTTATTGATCTCTTCTTCCCCGATCACACGTGTCTTCTCCTGGGAAACCGGTGCGATCACAACGAAGTCTTCATTTGGGCTGATCAACGCTTTTCTTAAATCTGCAAGCAGCGCTGTCATGGACTCATAGCGTCTGTCCGGATTCTTCTGCGTACATTTTAAGATGATCTTTTCCATACTGATAGGAAGATTTGGTGCGTAAGCACTTGGTGGAACGATCTCCTCCTGCAGATGCTGGATCGCCACCGCAACGGTCGTATCTCCGTCAAACGGTACTCTTCCGGTCACCATCTCATACATTACGATACCAAGGGAATAAATGTCACTCTTGCCATCCACAAAGCCGTTTCTCGCCTGCTCCGGGGATGCGTAATGAACAGATCCCATCACATCGGAACTGATCGTGTTGGATGTTGCGGCTCTTGCGATACCAAAGTCTGTGACTTTTACTTTTCCCTCTGTGGAGATAATGATGTTCTGCGGCTTGATATCCCGGTGGATAATGCCTTTGTTATGGGCAGCCTCAATACCTCTTCCCACCTGGATCGCAATGCTGACAGCCTCCTTGAATGTGAGCTGTCCTTTTTTCTCAATATAAGTTTTTAAAGTGATTCCTTCCACATACTCCATCACGATGTAATGCATGCCATTTTCGCTGCCTACATCATAGATGTTTACAATATTCGGATGTTCTAATCCGGCCGCCGACTGGGCTTCCGTGCGGAACTTTGTCACAAAATTGACATCCTCCGAAAATTCCGGTTTCAATACTTTAATCGCTACAAAACGTCCAAGTGTATGATCTTTCGCTTTGTATACATCTGACATTCCGCCAGTTCCTATCTTGTTTACGATCTCATAACGATCTCCAACAAACATACCTTCCGTTAACATTCCTTCACCTCATCAGAAAATGGTTCTATCAACACAACCGTAATATTATCTTTTCCGCCATTCTCATTGGCAGTATCTATTAATTTTTCTGCTTTCTCAACAATATCTCTCTGTCCGAGCACGATCTTTTTGATCTCTTCATCCTCGATCATGTTTGTCAGACCATCCGAGCACATTAAAACTGTGTCTCCCGGCTTTAACTCAACCTCAAAAAAATCCACGGACAACTCGGGAACAACGCCCACCGCCCGTGTGATGATGTTCTTATCCGGATGATCTTTCGCATCCGCTTTATCCATCTCTCCCAAACGGACCATCTCTTCTACCAGAGAATGATCCCTTGTGATCTGCCTGATAGCTTCGTGATTTATTAAGTATAAACGACTGTCCCCTACATTGGCAACATGCAGATGATCTCCGATCACTGTGGCAGCTACCACTGTAGTTCCCATTCCTGCCTTGGCGGCATCCCTGCCCGCCTCTTCCAAAAGACCTCTGTTTGCCGCCTCCACAGCTTCCTTCATTGCTGCTACCGGCTCTGTCTGTCCGGATGTTTCAATCGTCTCTACAATCTTTTCTACTGTGAATCTGGAAGCATACTCACCTGCTTTGTGACCGCCCATGCCATCCGCAACCAGAAAAAGGTTCGGCAGCTTTCCTACTGCGTTCTCAGACGTATACATATAATCCTGATTCATCTCACGTCGCCTTCCAATATGTGTCATGGAAAACGTCTTCATTTACCAATTCCTGCCTTTCTTACTGCTACATCTGTGCATTCCATGCGGAATGTTTCATTAACTTCGCCTGTCATTGTTATCTGCACGGACTTTGCCCGATGCACTTTATTTTATCACACGTACTGTAAAAGAACAAGTCAACTTCCCATATAACGTTTCCGAAGCTGTCCACAGGCTCCGTCAATATCTCTTCCCATCTCCCTGCGGATGGTTGCGTTGATCCCATTCTTTTCCAGTTTATTCTTAAATTCCGTTGTAACTCTCACATCCGGCTGCACATAATCACGTTCCTTGATCGGATTTACCGGGATGAGGTTTACATGACAGTTGATGCCTTTGATCAGCCTGCACAGATTCCTTACATCCTCGTCCGTGTCATTCACGCCGCCCACTAAACTGTACTCAAATGTGATTCTTCTGCCTGTCTGCTCAAAATAATATCTGCAGGCATCGATCACTTCATGGATCTCATATTTATTTGCGACCGGCATCAATTCCAGCCGTTTTTCCTGCGTGGATGCATGCAGGGATAATGCCAGCGTGATCTGCAGTTTTTTGTCTGCAAGTTCCCGCATACGCGGAACAATTCCACAGGTGGATACTGTCACATTTCTCTGGCTGATATTTAATCCATTTTCATCGGTCAGAAGTTCAATGAACTTTAACAGGTTATCGAAATTATCCATTGGCTCCCCGGTTCCCATCACGACCACATTGGAAACCCGCTCGCCGGTGTCTCTTCCAATCTGATAAATCTGGTCTAACATCTCAGATGGGGTCAGTCCTCTCACGAGACCGTCCAATGTAGATGCGCAGAATCGGCATCCCATGCGGCATCCCACCTGTGAAGAAATACAGACCGAATTGCCATGTTTGTATCGCATGAAAACGCTCTCAATGACATTTCCGTCATCTAACAGAAACAGGTATTTCCTCGTTCCGTCGATTTTGGAGATCTGTACTGCCTCCTGTTTTATGCTGACCAGATGACTGTTCTCTTTTAACTTTTCGATCAGCGCCTTTGGGATATTGGTCATCTCCTCAAAAGACGCTGCCTGCTTCCCATGAAGCCACTGGTAAATCTGCTTTGCACGGAACGCTTTCTCTCCAAGCTGCTCCATGAACACAGTCAGTTCTTTCAGATTCAGCGATTTGATATCTGTCTTTTCCTTTTGATCCATAATTCTCCTTCATTCATCAGAAGTTCCGGAAGTCTCTCACGCTTTTTTCTGTAATTTTGCCAGAAAAAATCCGTCTCCATATGTTTTCTGCGGAAAAATCTGCTGCATTTTCACAAGTTCAAACTGCGGATGCTGTTTTAAAAACCATGTGACATTGTCTTCATTTTCCATTTTATCCATTGTACAGGTGGAATATAACAATGTTCCGCCCACCTTTACATACTGACAGACAGTTTCTAACATATTTCTCTGTAAGGAGACGATTTCCTGTTCTGTCTGTAATGTCATCTTATATTTTATATCCGTCTTCCTGCGCATGACACCAAGACCGGAACACGGAAGGTCGGCGATCACCACATCTGCTTTTCCGATGGAAGCCTCATCTAAAACCGTTGCATCCATCTGTACTGCCCGCATATTAGAAAGCTGATGTCTTGCGATATTCTGTCTTATAAGATCAGTCTTATACTCTGTGAGATCTCTCGCCTCCACCATACCGGTTCCCCCGAGTTTTTCTGCCAGATGGACGCTCTTTCCTCCAGGTGCTGCACACACATCGATAATATAGCTGTCCTTCTTTGGAGCAACCGTTTCTGCCACCATCATGGAGCTCACATCCTGCACATAAAAAAGCCCCTCACGGAAACTTGACAATGCATTCAGATGGTCAAATCCGGAGATCATAAATGCATAGTTTAATTCCGGCATATCTGCGCAGACCATTTTCTCTGCTGTAACGCCTTCCTCTTTCAACCGCTTTTCCAGCGCTTCCGGTGTGATCTTCAGAAGATTGGTACGGATCGTAACCGGTGTCTCCTGCAAAAATGCCTGCAGCACGCTCACCGTCTGCTCCATGCCATAATCGTTGATCCACTGTCTCACGATCCACTCCGGCATGGAATAACGCACAGACAGATATTGGATCTGATCTTTCTGCCTGTCCGGGTAAGTGATGGTGCTTAAATTGCGGCTGATATTGCGCAGCACCCCGTTCACGAAACCGCTCAAAGAACCAAATCCTTTTCTCTTTGCCAGTTTCACTGCCTCATTGCACACTGCGGAGTCCGGGACGGAATCCATATATTTTAACTGATACACGCTCATCCGCAGAATATTGCGGATGACCGGTTTCATTTTGTTTACCTTCACCTTGGAGAACTGATTGATAATATAGTCAAGCTCGATCATGTACTGGATGGTTCCCTCAGATACTCTCGTGATAAAGGCTCTCTCTTTTTTTTCCAGATACTGATACTTATCGAGCACAGAACGGATCACAAGATGGCTGTAACTGCCCTCTTTTGTCACTTCCATCAGGATCCCGAGGATCAGTTCTCTCGTATTGACAGAATCAGTCACGGTCTCTTCCTCCAAATAACAGTACCAGACGCAGTAACTGTAAAATAGCTGCTGCCGCACTTGCCACATAAGTCAGTGCCGCTGCTTTTAACACTTTTTTCGTGTATGGGAGCTCACTGTCACTCAAAATGCCCTGCTCGCCTAAAATGCGCAGTGCCCTTGCAGATGCATTAAACTCTACCGGCAATGTCACAAGCTGGAATATCACTGCAAAAGAGAAGCAGATGATCCCGAGATTGATCAGAACTGCCCCTGTATTTCTTGTAAAGAATAATCCGATCAGGATCAACGGCCATGCAAGTGTGGAACCAAGATTGGCTACCGGGACAATTGCCGTGCGCAGTGTCAGTGGAAAATAGCTGTTCTGATGCTGGATTGCATGTCCACACTCATGTGCTGCAACTCCAACGGCTGCAACCGATGTGGAATTGTATACAGAATCCGAAAGATTCAATGTCTTTGCAGACGGATTGTAATGGTCGGTCAGATTTCCGGATACATGCTGGATCGTCACATCATAAATTCCTGCGGAATTCAGGATTCTCTGTGCTGCCTGTGCGCCTGTCATTCCCGATGCACTGCGGTACTGGGAATATTTATTGTAAGTTGATTTTACTCTTGCGGAAGCGATCATGCAGATCACTGCTCCGATAATCACAAGAAAATAAGTTGGGTCAAATCCGTAATAATAATATGGCATAATAATCATCCTTTCTTATCAGCAACGTTTTAAGAAACTGCCTTCTGTCACCTGGTATCCTCTTAAGAAGGCATCCGTTGTCATTCGTTTCTTTCCTTCTAACTGTACCTCTAATAAAGCTAATACTCCATTCCCCGTCTGGACTTCCAGTTCGTCCTTTGTCACTTTTAAAATACATCCCGGAGCGGCTTTCACCTCATGGGAAATGACTTTTGCGCGCCAGATCTTTAGGTTTTTGTCATCGATCCTTGTATATGCACTCGGCCATGGATTTAAGCCGCGCACCAGACGCTCGATCACCTCTGCATCTTTTGACCAGTCGATACTTCCCATCTCTTTCTGGATCTTTCCGGTGTGAGTTGCAAGCGCGTCATCCTGAGGTGTGTAAACAGCTGTACCGTTTTCAATTGCTTCCATCGTTTTCACGCAAAGCCTTGCCCCTACTTCCGACAGCTTGTCAAACAGGCTTCCGCCTGTCTCATCCTCATCCACGATCACTTCCTGCTTCATGATCATATCCCCGGTATCAAGACCTTCATCCATACGCATGGTCGTGACGCCTGTGACCTGATCCCCGTTTAACACTGCCCACTGGATTGGGGCTGCACCACGGTATTTTGGCAGCAGGGACGCATGTACATTCACACATCCGAAACGCGGCATATCAAGGATTGCTTTTGGAATGATCTGTCCAAAAGCCTCTACAATGATGATATCCGCATTGTACTGTCTTAAATATTCTACGCTTTCCTCTGCACGGATTTTTGCCGGCTGATACACTTCAATCCCATGTGCAACCGCACATTCCTTCACCGGTGTGTACTTTAATGCCTTGCTTCTTCCAACCGCTTTATCCGGCTGTGAGACAACCAGCACTACTTCATGTCCTGCTTTTATAATTTCCTCTAATGTACCCACTGCAAAATCCGGGGTTCCCATAAATATAACTCTCATGATCCTCTCCTCGCTTCCGGTTTCTTTTCTGCTTCTTCCCTCTGCGCCTATTCCTCTTCCTCATAGGTAACGTCATGAAGCTGGCCTTCCACTTTTTCCACATAAAGATGTCCATCCAGATGATCGATCTCGTGGCACATGGCTCTTGCCATTAACTCTGTGCCCTCAATCTCATATTCTTCCATATTTTCATCAAATGCATGCACCTTCACATAATTTGGTCTTGTAACCTGTCCGGCTTTTCCGGGAATGCTTAAACATCCCTCATCGCCGGTCTGCTCCCCGGATGTCTCCAGAATAACCGGATTTACCATCACGACCGGGCCCTCGCCCACATCGATCACTACGATTCTTTTTAAGATACCCACCTGCGGTGCTGCAAGTCCAACACCGTTTGCCTCGTACATGGTATCTAACATGTCCTCGATCAGCTCTTTTGTGCGCGGTGTCAGCTCCTTCACAGGTTTACAGATTTTTTCTAATACAGGGTCTCCCTGTACACGGATTGTTCTAAGTGCCATAATGTCCTCCTTGTTTTTAAAAACCACTCATTGGATTAAAATCAAACTGTACGACCGTATCTTTAAATGCTTTATTATCACGCATGTAATGTTCGAGACGGTCTTTCAACTCAACCAGTGTCTGATAATCTTTTGTTTTTATATAAATCACCTTTTTATAGATGTCATTCACCTTTGCCACTGCCGGATCCGCAGGTCCTACCGGGAAAACCCGTTTCTTTTTAAAATCCTCTCCCACGCGCTCCATTGCAGCTTTGATGTTCTCCTGCCAGGTGCCGGTCTCCTGCACCAGAAGCTTTGCGGAATCATAAGCGGTCTGCTCCCACTTCGATGCACATAAGATCACAAGCATATTCCAGACCGGCGGATATAAAAGCATCCTGCGGTATTCCATCTCCTGCTCATAAAACGCTTCATAATCCTGCTCTTTTGCAGTCTGCACACTGTAATGATCCGGCCGGTATGTCTGGATCACAACCTCTCCGGGTTCACTTCCGCGCCCTGCTCTTCCAGCCGCCTGCGTCAGCAGCTGGAAGGTGCGTTCTGCTGCATGGTAATCACTGACATATAATGACAGGTCTGCCGCCAGCACACCGACTAACGTCACATTTGGGAAATCATGTCCCTTGACGATCATCTGGGTTCCGATCAGAATATCGGCTTCCTGATTGGCAAAAGCAGATAAAATCTGTTCATAGCCTTCCTTGTTCCGCGTGGTGTCCATATCCATGCGGAGCACCCTCGCCTGTGGGAAACGCTCCTTGACGATCATCTCAATCTTCTGCGTACCCGCCTTAAATCCGCTGATATACCGCGAACCACACGCCGGACAGGTTTTCGGCATCGGTATCTCATATCCGCAGTAATGACAGACCATTTTTCCTTCCGGATGCTGTCTTGTCACATGCTGGCTTAGAGACACATCGCAATGCGGACATTTTAACACATGACCGCAGGCTCTGCAAGAGACAAAGCCTGCAACCCCTCTCCGGTTGATAAAAAGCATCATCTGCTGTCCCTTTTTCAAGCGGTCCTCCATCAGCTCCTGAAGCCGTACACTTAAAATGGAACGGTTGCCTGCTTTTAACTCTTCCCTTAAATCCACGACCTCTACTTTCGGGAGTGGTTTTTCTGCTACACGGTGCTTTAACTCTAACAGCTCATACTCCCCTGTTTTCGCCTTGTAATAACTTTCCACAGACGGAGTTGCCGAGCCAAGCACGACACTCGCACCGCACATTCTGGCACGCTCGATCGCAGTCTCCCTTGCATGGTATCTCGGAAGTGTCTCACTTTTATAACTGCTCTCATGCTCTTCATCGATAATAATAAGCCCTAATTTTGAAAAAGGTGTGAACAACGCCGATCTCGGACCTATCATAATATCCACGTCCCCGTTTTTCGCCCGTTCAAACTGGTCAAACCGCTCTCCCGGAGACAATCTGGAATTCATGATGGATACCCGGTCGCCAAAACGGTTGTAAAACCGCATGACGGTCTGAAATGTCAGTGCGATCTCAGGGATCAGCACGATCGCCTGTTTTCCCTGCGCTAACATATGGGCGATCAGTTCCATGTACACCTCCGTCTTGCCGCTTCCGGTCACGCCCTTGATCAGATAAGTTTTTGCGATTTTCTGATCCAGATTCCGCTCGATCACATCCACCACGGACTGCTGTTCTTCGTTTAACGTGAGATGATACCCCTTGCTGTCTAAATGTGACACCGGGTTGCGGTAGGACCGCTCACTGACCACCTCCACGATCCCCATGGTCTCTAATGCCCGGATCACCGTTCCCGAAACATTTAACTTCTGCGTGATCATGCTCTGATCCATCTGTGGATTCTCTATCAGCGCAGACAACAGCCGCACACGCGCCTTCTGATGTTTCCGTTCAAATTCTGCAAGTTCACTTTTGGCTTCGATTTCTGTCAGCTTCAGGCGGACACTTTTGTGTTCCACTGCATTGCTTTTTTTCTTAATCGGAATGACGGTTTTTAACGCGTGGTTCATGGTCGCTCCATAGTTTTTCTTCATCCAGCCTGCCAGTGCGATCAACTGGCTTTCAATTGGAACGCTGTCTGTCACAATCCCGATAATTTCTTTGATCTTTGCCACCTCAAACTCCGGTTCATCCGTCAGTTCCACAACATATCCCTTGATGTTGCGCTTGCCAAATGGGACATACACCTGCATTCCAAGTGTCAGTTTTTCCTTCACTGCTTCCGGAATCCTATATTGAAATGTTTTATCTAATTTTTCATTGAATATGTCAACAATGATATTCGCGTACTCTGCCATCCAGTGCCTCCTGTACTATTTTTCTGTCGTCTAACGGATATCGGATTCCTTTGATCTCCTGATAACTCTCGTGCCCTTTTCCGGCTAAAACAATAATATCCCTTTTCTCTGCCATCGAAACGGCATATTCCACTGCCGCCCTCCGGTCTGCAATTTTTATGTAAGATGGCTTTACTCCCGCACGCACTGTGCCACGCAGTCCATCCTCGATCTGGTCCATGATCCGCCCCGGATCTTCCCACCTTGGATTATCCGAGGTGATAATGGTAAAGTCTGCCAGTCTGCCCGCCGTCTCTCCCATCTGATACCTTCTCAAAACGGAGCGGTTTCCTCCGCATCCGAAAATCACGATCAGCCTTGCCGGTTCAAATTTTCGTAATGTTTCGAGCAGATTCCGAAGACTCATCTCGTTGTGGGCATAATCGATCAGAAACACATATCCGGCTCCCGCAGACATATTCTGGCATCTTCCCGGCACAACCTGTTTTGCCAGTGCTGCTTTAATCTGCTCCCGGTTCACCTTAAAATGTCCTGCCACAGAAATGGCGGCAAGCGCATTATAAACATTAAACTGCCCCGGAAGCTGCATGACAACTTCTTCTCTCTGCCACTCTCTTTTTACCGTGAAATGGCTTTGCAGGCTGCCCGATCCCATCTCATACCATTCATCCTCCGCCATCACATCCGAAGGGTGCCGGATGGAGAAGGTTTCCACCTCGCAGGTGTGTCCTGCAAGTATCTTATCCACATTCGGATCATCCTGATTCACAATGCCAATGCCACACTGACGCATCAGCCTGCTTTTGCAGTACAGATACTCGGAAAAAGTTGCATGTTCTCCCTTTCCGATATGATCCGGTTCTATATTCAAAAAAACGCCTATGTCAAAAAAAACATCTGCCGTGCGCTGTAATGCGATGCCCTGCGAGGACACCTCCATCACACAGCAGTCACATTTATTTTCCACCATACGGGACAGAAGCCTGTGGATCTCGCACGATTCCGGCGTCGTGTTCCTCATCGCCTCGCTCCTTCTTCCGTCATAGGAATCAATCGTTCCGATCATTCCCACCCGGTAACCTGCTTCCCTCAAAATCCCCGCCACTAAAAATGCTGTGGTCGTCTTGCCATTCGTGCCTGTGATGCCGATCATCTTCATTTTTTTTGCCGGATGATCAAAAAAAGCTGCCGAGAGCACCGAAAGTGCTTTTCTGGTATCTCGCACTGCGACCACACAGATATTTCTGTCACGGATCAACTCATACACATTCACCTTCATATGTTCTGTCAGAATCACCGGTCCAGACCGGCTCTCGATCACATAGCGGTCATCCACAACAAGTACCGCTGCACCATGCTCCACCGCCTGTGGCACATATTCATGACCGTTGTTTCGGTATCCATTTATGCAAACAAAAAGGGAGCCTTCTTTTACTTTTTCAGAATGACAACAGATATCCGTTATCTTCCGGTCATCGTCTCCCCTTACACTTTCGTATGAAATCTGTTTTAACAGACTGCGTAATAATTGCATACTGCTCCCCTGCCTGATGGCAGAATGTACTTTTTTTATTATATGACAAGAGGGCGGATTTTACAAGTTGTCCCACTCGATTCCATGTATGAAATCCATGGATCTGTGACATATTATAAAAAAAGACAGGAGACTTTTATTATGCGACGAAATTTTTTTATCTGCGGACTCACGGGCTGGTGCCTTGAAATTCTTTTTACCTCCATCGGCAATTGCAGCCGGCATGACCTGCGCCTGATCGGGCAGACTTCCGTCTGGATGTTTCCCATTTACGGCATGGCATGTATCATCAAACCGCTGTACAGATACTTTAAAAAAATCCCTGCTCTCTTCCGGGGCTTTATCTATTCCACAGGTATTTTCTGTTTTGAGTACTTAAGTGGTTCCCTGTTAAAAAAACACCATCTATGTCCCTGGGATTACAGCAATGCTCCCACAAACATAAATGGTGTCATCCGTCTTGACTATGCGCCGGTATGGATGGCTGCCGGACTGATCTTTGAGAAAATCCTCTCTAAGTAAGTTTTAGATCATGAATCCAGAGCATCCGACAGATCCTGCTCAGCTCCAATGTCTAGTGTATTTAATGTGCGGCGTTTCATACGTGCCGCCTCTGATGCTTTCAAAAGATAATTTTTGACTTCCTTTGACTTTTTGATGTGGATCAATTTCAGTTCCGCATTCGTGACATCCCCGGTGTAGCAGGTGATCGTTCCGAGCCCGAAAATGCGCTCCAACAGTGTCGTTGTCAGCTTCACATCCTGTACCTTATACATGTAACAGTCATTTTCTTCCGTCTTTAACAGACCTTCATCGATCGTCAGCATGCTTGGTGTGATCGTATACTTTGTAAACGTCCATGGCAGACCGAAAAATAATAATCTCTTCCGCTCACAGTATTTTACTTCATCCTCGTCTTCTTCATGCATTGTCCTGATATCTTCAGCCATATGATACTCCTTTTTTTCTCCGGATTGCTTTTCATCCTCATGATTATTTGATTATATCTTTTTTGCTTTCAAACTGCAATATAAAAAGCCAGCTGACGACCAAAAATTTCTGAAAATTTTATTATTTTGTACCAATATAACGTAAATAATTTTTCTCTTGAATTTGGAAAATGATTATTATATGATAGTAAAAATGCCTGAGAGAAATATCACTATTTCTTATAAAAGAGCAGGTATTTATAAGGAGGTTTATATGCGTCATTTAATGAGTCCATTAGACTTCTCCGTCGAAGAGTTAGACAAACTCTTAGACCTTGCAAATGATATTGAGAAGTTTCCTGGCAAGTATGCCCATGCATGTGATGGCAAAAAGCTTGCAACATGTTTTTATGAGCCAAGTACACGAACAAGACTTAGTTTTGAAGCTGCCATGTTAAATCTTGGTGGTTCTGTTTTAGGTTTTTCCGATGCGAGTTGTTCTTCCGCATCCAAAGGTGAAAGTGTTTCTGATACGATCCGGATTATTTCCTGTTACGCAGATATCTGTGCTATGCGTCATCCAAAGGAAGGTGCACCTCTTGTAGCCTCCCAAAAATCCCGAATTCCAGTAATTAATGCCGGCGACGGTGGTCATCAGCATCCTACCCAGACATTGACGGACTTATTGACGATCCGGTCTTTAAAGGGCAGACTGTCCAACATGACGATTGGTCTCTGTGGCGACTTAAAATTCGGACGGACCGTACATTCACTGATCAATGCTCTCATCCGTTACCCGGGGATCAGATTCGTACTCATCTCACCGGAAGAGTTAAAGATTCCAAGCTATATCCGCGAAGATGTATTGAGAGCCAACAATATTCCATTTGAAGAGGTGGAACGCTTAGAAGATGCAATGCCGGATCTTGATATTTTATATATGACACGTGTACAGAAGGAACGTTTCTTCAACGAAGAAGACTACGTACGTTTGAAGAATTTCTATATTCTGACCAAAGCTAAAATGGATCTTGCAAAAGACGATATGTTAGTGCTTCACCCACTCCCTCGTGTCAATGAGATCTCTGTCGAAGTGGATGATGATCCAAGAGCTGCCTACTTCCGTCAGGCGCAGTACGGCGTCTATGTAAGGATGGCACTGATCCTGACATTGCTTGAAATTGATACTACGAAACTCTAAAATGTATATAAACTGATAATTTTGAAACTCTAATTTACATTGTGAAGATTGGGAAGATTTAAATTTTCTACGAGTTTCAAAATTATCCAATCTTCTTTATAAAATACAAACCAAATCGTTTTCGAGTGACAATGTCACAGATAGGAGTACACATGTTAAATATTAGTGGTATTCAGGAAGGTTTCGTCTTAGACCATATCCAGGCGGGAATGAGCCTTCAGATTTATCATGATCTGAAATTAGACCAGTTAGACTGCACCGTTGCCATCATTAAGAATGCAAAAAGCAATAAGATGGGTAAAAAGGACATTTTAAAAGTGGAATGCCCGATTGAGGCATTAGACTTAGATATCCTCGGATTCATTGACCACAACATCACGGTCAATGTCATCAAGGATTCCAAGATCGTAGAGAAAAAAGAGCTTCACATGCCAAAACAGGTAAAGAATGTCATCCGGTGCAAAAACCCACGCTGCATCACTTCCATTGAGCAGGAACTCGACCAGATCTTCCTTCTCACCGATGAGGCAAAGGAAGTTTACCGCTGCAAATACTGTGAAGAGAAGTATACCAATCCAAACCGCAGATAAAAATACTGCATAAAAAAGTCCCCATTCAAGGGGACTTTTTTATATCGCAGATTTCATAATTTTTGTAAAAAATAATTCTTAGAATGGCCGCAGACAACAGCAGTTGCACAGCATATTCAAAAACAGGAGGCTTAAACACCAGCTTCCGGAACTGGAATATGGTCTGTCATAATTATCACCCATGCTGGTGTACCATGTACCTCCAAATTCCAGATGTTGTAAAAACTGACGGTATTCAAAATTACTTGGCTCCATCTCGACAGCCCTGCCCGCATGCTGTTTTGCAACGATATTATTGCCGGCTCCCTGATTTGCCATTGCACTATAGTAGTACCATCGTGCGCTGCGCTCTGCAAATGGAATACCGTTCAAAACATTGAGTGCTTCCGCATAACAGCGGTTTGCGATATAATTTGCAGCCGCCTGCATCTGTGGGGAGTCATTCGCTGTTCTGTATCCCTGATTTCCACTGTAATTGTACCGATAGCTTCCACCACCTGCGGAGGAGGTGTTATATCCATAACTTCCACCAAAACTTCCGCCCGACTGTTTTTCCTTCATGATCTGATCATAGGCCTGCTGTACTTCCTTAAACTTCTCCTCAGCCTGTGCCTTATTCGGATTGTTAATATTAGCATCCGGGTGATATTTACGGCTTAAAGCCCGATATGCTTTTTTTATCTCATCATCCGAGGCACCCGGTGAAATACCGAGCACCTGATATGGATTCATCATATAATTCTCCTGTTACTTTTTCCTGTCTTCTTTTTTTCTCTTCGTCTTTTTCTCTTCCAGCTTCTTTTTTCTAAGCTGTAAGTATTCATATCTGCTCCATACACCGGAGTAGAGAATATTCCGCAAAATATCCGCATGCAGTAAAATCGGCAGACGCTCGAATGACTTGGCACACTCCGACATCATGCTCGTCAGCAGCAATTTACAGAATGTATCAAATTCCTGATCATTTTCTTTTTCCATGTATACAAGCGGATTATAGCAGTTCTTCTTCTGGTCTGCTTCATAGTCCTCGTATGCGTCCATCAGATAAATAAACTTACCCATATAAAATCCAAGGGTACGCATCTCCTCCTGCCACTCATCCTCCCGCCAGCACATGATCTCTCCAAGCATCTCACCGGTAAGACCTGCCACAAGATCGAGATTCGTCTCTTTGTTCTTCTCTGCTTCCGCTGTCTTACGCATGAATTCTTCCAAAGCCCTTACCTGTCTTGGATATTTTGACACGATACGAGTATAATCCTTATCGAGGATTTTTACAAACGCTTTTTTCGTGTAGGATTTCTCGTCCTTCCAGTCATCTAAAAGATTCTGGTATGCCAGGATCAGGTTCATGTCTGCGGCATACTCTGTCGCCTCATTGATGTAAGCCGTCCGTTTCTTCGTCGGGTGCAGCGGACAGGTAAACTCTGTCTCGGTGTTCTCCAGTTCATACAGCCCAGTCAGCAGAACGATCAGAAATGTCAGATCATAACTTAACAGCATCTGCCCTTTTGTGCCACAGTTTGTTTTGAGTTTCTGGCAGAGTCCGCAGTAATATGCCTGATATATTTTTTTACTTTCTTCCGATAATTCTTTTTGATTGATATTGATATAACCAAACAATGGAAAAATCTCCTTTTATTTTCAACTTTTTTTCACAAATTCTGTCCGGCATTTTGGACAGGTAATACAGATTTTTCCTCTGCCTTTTGGCACTCTCACTTTCTGTTTACATTGCGGACATTTGTAAAATCTGTAGTTTTTTCTCTGTGCCAGATGCTTTTTGAACCGGTTCCACTTCACAGCCATCTGATATCTGTAGTTGAGATATTTCTGATTTTCTGCATATCTTGCGGAAATATTCTTCGAGAACATTCTCCATGTGGAATAAATCATCAGCGCGATCGCCAGCCAGTAAAAAATGCCAAGACGGCTGAACATCGACAAAAAAAGCAGTACCAGTGCAGCAATGCTCTGTGCCTTTGCCAGCTCATCCGCCCCATATCTTCCAATCATAAAACGCTGTATTTTCTCTCTCATTGTTCCGACCTCCTATCAAGTGATTTTATGTTACGCTTCGAAGGAAATCGCGTCAACACATCTATTGTCTTTTAAGAAACATTTTAGATTTCTATAATAATTTAAAATAACTGTACTTTCTGGCGCATACTCACGCCATCCTGTGCATAGGAAATCGCGGTATCCGAGTCGATCATGCTCTTCATATAAAGATCGTACACGGCATCGTCCATGGAGACCATTCCCTCTTTTCTGCAGCTGCGCATCACAGACGGTATCTGAAAATACTTCTGTTCTTTTATCAGGCTTTGTATCTCCTGATTTGCCAAAAGAACTTCAAACGCCGCCACACGTCCGCCTCCATCCTGTCTCGGAAGAAGCTGCTGGGAAATAACGCCTGTTAACACATCCGAAAGCTGTGAACGGATCTGCTGCTGCCTGTAATCCGGGAAACATTCCACCATCCGTTCAATGGAAGTCACTGCATTTCTGGTTGGAAGTGCGGCAATCACAAGATGTCCCATCTCTGCCGCAGTCAGAGCAAGTGAGATCGTTTCCAAATCTTCCATTTCACCGATCAGAATGACATCCATATCCTGTTTTAATGCAGCTTTCAAACCCGCTTCATAAGACTGGGTGTCAATGCCGATCTCCCTCTGTAACACCATGGACTTTCTATTCTGAAAAAGATACTCTGCCGGTTTTTCCAGTGTCAGGATCGACCGCTCATAATTGGAAGCAATATGGTCGATCATCGATGCCATCGTTGTTGTCCTTCCACTGCCGGCTGCACCTGTCACAAGAATGAGTCCCCTTCTCCTCCCAGCCATCTTCACTGCTGCCTCCGGAAGTCCAAGCATCTGCGGTATTGGAATCTCCTCTGCGAACAGACGGACAGACATTGCACACGTTCCACTCTGCCGGAACAGATTCACGCGGATACGCTTATTTAAAACCGAACAGGAAAATTCGACCTCTCCATTTTCTTCGAATGTTTTCTGCTGTTTTTTGTCCAGCAATGCCTCTAAAAGCTCCTCCATGGAAAAAGACACGTTCCATTCCTCTGTCATATCCACAAGCCTTCCATCTACCCGGAGCAGCAACTGCCTTTTTGGCACATAATGGATATCGGAAGCTCCTTTTTTTCCTGCCTCTTCTAAGATCTTATAAAATTCCTGTAAAAATCCGGTAGTACCACTCTGCATGATCGTCCTCAACTTTCTTCTGTATATGATTGCCACGATTTTTTGTATACACATTGCGGTGCACTTTTTGCAGGCGCAATGATAATTTCTACACTTACACCATCATACAACAATCCGGCATAAAAAAAAAGATGTCAGCTGACATCTTCTCTATCTAAAATAAGCAGGACGATAAGCCGGGTTATGTCCGTCTGCAAACGCAGACACGAATGATCATCTTTCTAGAATGACTGTTACCAGACATTTCAAGCGACCTACCTAAAGCTGGCGGGCCACGTCAACGCTTTTGTTCGGTCTTGCTTCGAATGGGGTTTACATATGCCCCTCCTGTTACCAGGAAGGCGGTAGTCTCTTGCACTGCCCTTCCACCCTTACCAGATTCTGGCATAGCCAGAATCGGCGGTATATTTCTGTTGCACTTTCCTTGGAGTCGCCTCCACCGGACGTTATCCGGCATTCTGCCCTGTGAAGCCCGGACTTTCCTCACCTGCGGTCTTTCGACACTTGCAGCCGCGATCATTTGTCCTACTTATTTTAAAACTGAAAGAACGCCGCAAAAACTTTGCGACGCCCCTTAATATACACTATTCCTTCCATTTTCGCAAGAAAATTTTTTTCGCAAGAATATTTTTTTCGCCAAAATTTCCACTGCTTTTATACATTAAAACAGCTTCCACCGATAAATTCACGCAGAATGGAATTCTGGTTGATTCCATCGCTCGGCATTGGAAGGAAATAGTCCAGGAATTTCAACAGACGCTTTGCCTCTAAATATTCCGGGCAGTCTTTGTCAATGGCAAAAAGCAACGGTTCCGCATACATTTTAAGAACCGCCAGTTCATAGATGAGCGCGGAGTTAAACATCACATCTGCACCTTCCTGAAATGGGAAAATATACTTTTCTTCCCCTCTGCGCACAGAATCCCACATAGCAATGGTTTCCTTTGCAGAGGTTCCGCGTGTCCGTGCATCGCGGACAATCCGCCGGATCAGTCTTCCATCAGTCGTCGGCAGACAGTTATGTTCATCAATATTCAACTGCGTCAGCGCACTGATATAAATCTTAAACTTGCTCTCAATCGGCAGGGAGTAGGACAACTTGTCATTCAGACCGTGGATTCCCTCGATGACTAACACATCATCCTTTCCCAGTGTCATAAGCTTATCTTTGTATTCCCTTTTTCCCGTCTTGAAGTTAAAAATAGGAAGATTGACTGTTTTTCCTGCCAGCAGTTCATTCATGTCATGGTTGAATAATTCCACATCCAGCGCATCCAGACACTCAAGATCCAGTTCGCCGTTCTCATCCCTCGGACATGTATCCCGGTTCCTGTAATAATCATCCAGTGGAAATGGATGCGGATTCAGTCCTTTTGCAGCCAGCTGGATGGACAGTCTGTGGGAAAACGTTGTTTTTCCTGATGAGGATGGTCCTGCGATCATAATGAACTTCCGGTCTTTTGCTGAAACGATCTGTTCTGCCAGTCTTCCGATTCGCTCCTCAAACAATGCCTCCTGTGTCAGTATCATCTGCTGTGTTTTTCCGGCTGCGATCGCATCATTTAAGGCTCCGATCGTATCGATCTCAAGCATTTTTCCCCAGTCTCTGGATGTCTTTAACGTGTGGAACAGTTTTTCTGCCGGAACAAACGGTGCGACCTCTCTCGTATTTTTATCCGGGAACTGAAGCATAAATCCATCCGCATAAGGGATCACATCATAATAGCGCAGATATCCGGTCGACGGCACCATAAATCCGTAAAAATAATCCATGTAATGATCGAGTTCATAAATATTGACTCTGGAACTTCTCCGGTAACGGAACAGTTTTTCCTTGTCTGTCATTCCAAGGTCATGAAACAGTGTCACGGCATCATCCGTATTGATACTCTCCTTGTGGATCTCAATATCGGAAACTACCATCTGATACATCTCATTCTTTAATTTATTGATTTCTGTCCCAGATACTTTCACAACTTCCTCTGTATCATTCTCCCACTTCACAAGTTCACAGTAATTTCCCTGTCCGATGGAGTATTTTACACGCACCGATATATTCCCTTTTCCCCAGAGATTATAGACTGCCTTCTGCATTAAAAGTGTCACGCTTCTGCGGTACGCCTTTTTCCCTGTCTTGTCTGCGGTTGTGAGAAATTCTACGGTTCCGTCTCCATCTGCACACTTATTTAATTCCCGCAGTCTCCTATTGTACAATACCAGAACAATATCATCCTGATACGCATCGCTGTAATCCTGCGCAATGCGCAAAAAACTTGTTCCTGACGGATACTCTTTTTTCTCCCCCTGGATTGTTAACATAACTTTTTTTCCGTTCATCGTAATCCCCCTTTTCCGTGAAAACAAAATACGAAACCTAATAAACTTAAGTTTCGTATTTTGCTTTTCTTATTTTTCTTATAAATTACTGCTGGATCAATGTCACACTGACTGTACCGGTTCTTAAATCTGCTACTGCTGAAATCTGCAATGGCGTATTATAAATATTCACAAATCTTAAGTCGTAATAATTACCTGCAATTGTCGCATCTCTGCCTTCTGGAAGATATGGAACCGGGAGAGAATGTGGGTGACGCTCAGTCGCCGGGATTCCTCCGTTTAACATTGCAGAATACATGGTAGAAGATACCTGACAGATACCTCCGCCTGTTCCTGTGGAATGTTTACCACTCACATAAATTGGCGCTTCCACATAACCGTTTGCTGCCGTTCTTGGTAAGATTGTTTTGTTAAAGGAAAACTCTTCCCCTGGCTGAATGACTACACCGTTGATTCTGGAAGCTGCCACTGCAATGTTGGTTGCTCTGGAAGCTCTCGGATCAAACTTTGTTGTGCAGGAACCACGGACAATCGCTGCCTGTGCTCCCTCTCCAGCCGAGATCAGTGTCGTTGCATTTCTTCCCTCTGCTGCACCGTTTGCCGCATAATGGGCACAGTAGGATGCAAGGTCATTGCCGAATGCTGCCTGAAGATCCGGGTAATTGGCTCTGTAAATTGCAACATTGAAATTAGCGCAGCCTGATCTTCCCTCATAAATGCCGGAAGATACAAAATGATTGAACAACTTCTGTGCATCATATCCAAACGCCGCCTGAAGATCCGGGTTGGAATTATAATAATATTCTGCATCAAATACTGCCTGATATGTACCTGTATTTGATGATTTCTTTGCTGCATTTGCCGTGACAGTGCTTCCGGACAACAACACCATGCACAATGCAATGGATAAAATCTGTATTACTTTCTTTTTCATAAGAAACTCCCTTCTTTGGTATCATATTATCCTAGACCATACGTTACTCTGGTAAATTATGGTAAGATATATGTAGTATAACACTTTTAAGGATTTTCTACAATCGTTCCTTCACGATATGCCTGAAGTAAATTTTCAAGATCACGGATATTTTCCCGCATCACTTTTCCATTATCTGTGTCTGCAACCGTTTTCCGTCTCACAACATGCTGCACCAGAATCGTATGTGATACAATATCATTTCCTTCCGAAACAGCTTTTTCCACGGATTCAAAAGGCTCATGCGCCGCCAGCACAAGTCCATATGAATTGTAAATCAATGTGTACCCGGCAATTCCGGTCTTTGGCTGATAAGCCTTGGAAAAGCCGCCATCTATGATGAGAAGCTTGCCCCCGCACTTCACCGGGGACTCTCCCTTTTTTGCCTCGATCGGGATATGTCCATTGACAATATGCGCCTCCTGGCCGGACAGTCCGAACTCTGCGAGGATCGCATTTACGACCTCTTCTTTTTCCAGCAGCCGGTAATACGGATTTTTCGGTTCCACATGTGTCGCTTTCTCTGCCACAAAATACCGCTCGAACGTTGTCATCTTATCTTTGCCAAACACCGGTGAATTTTTATTTTCCCAGATAAACCAGAGAATGTCTGATCCCTTTTTCTTCTCTTCCGGGTCAATGGCGTAATAACCTTTTCTGGCGTAGCTTTCTAACACATCGTACAACGCTTTTCCGGCATATTCCGTGCCGTAAATATTGACTTTGGTAAAAGAGCCATCCTCATTCAGCGGCACACAGCCGTGATACAGAAGATTTCCATTGTATACATGATACAGGCTTCCCTTGGTAAAAAGAAAACGCACCTGTCTCTGTAATTTCTCACAATTTAAAAATGCGGCAGTCAGACGTTCCATCACATCTGCCTCATCCACCGAAAGTTCATACGGATGTTCCCAGTCAATGGTTGGAAAATTCAGATCCCGGAGCGGATATTTCTTCCCTTCGATCAGGACTGTACCGGCTGCGGGGTCTATCTTATCGAGCAGCAAACGGTTCTCCATTCCAAATTCCGGGTGTCCTACGATCATCTGTCCTTCCAGCTTAAACTGCATGATGGCGATCGCCTTGTGCATTTTCTCATCGAGCATTGCATCCCGGACATCATATTCCTCTTCCCGGTAATCCAGCTTAAAACAGCTGCATGGATCTTTGTCATAACGGTTCATTGCCAGTCTCGCAAGCGGCACCAGATTGATCCCATATCCATCCTCCAGCAGATTCAGATTGCCGTATTTTGCGGAGATGCGGATCACGTTGCAGATCAGCGCCTGATTGCCCGCTGCTGCCCCCATCCACGAGATATCATGGTTTCCCCACTGGATATCCACGGAATGATGTGACATTAACGTATCCATAATAAGGTTTGGATACGGTCCTCTGTCAAAAATATCGCCGACAACATGCAGATGATCCACTACAAGTCTGCGGATAAGGTTACAGAATGCCACCACAAGTTCTGCTGCCCTGCCTGTCCGGATCACTGAATGGATGATTTCATTATAATATGCCTCCTGATCGGATACATCCGGTCTTCCGGTCAGAAGTTCCTCGATCACATAGGCAAAATCTTTCGGAAGCGCCTTGCGCACCTTGGAACGGGTGTACTTAGAAGACGCTCCTTTGCAGATCCTTATCAGGCGGTACAATGTGACCTTGTACCAGTCCTCCATGTTCTCCTCGGTCTTTATCACCTGCTCCATCTTCTGTTCCGGGTAATAGATCAGTGTGGCGATCGATTTCTTTTCTGCCTGACTGATGGCATTCCCGAACTCATCCTCAATCTTTCTCTTGATCGCCCCGGAACCGTTCTTTAATACATGTTGAAACTGATCATATTCTCCGTGGATATCCGTGATAAAATGTTCCGTTCCCTTCGGCAGGCTTAAGATCGCCTGTAAATTGATAATCTCTGTGGCGGCCGCCGCCACGGTCGGATACTGCTTTGCAAGACTTTTTAAATAACGTAAATCGGTCTGTTCCATCCGTCACCATCCTGTTTTTATTCTGTGTACTGATTTATACTTCATTCATCATTGCGCCTGAATGACATCGCTCATATCATAAAATCCTGCCGGCTTTCCTGCAAGAAATTTTGCCGCCTGCACCGCTCCCTTGGCAAAAACTGCCTTGGAATATGCCGTGTGCTTAAATTCGATCACTTCGTCCTGTCCTGCAAAGATCACTTCATGCTCTCCCACGATATTTCCACCGCGCACTGCGGAAATTCCGATCTCATATTTTTCTCTCTTCTTTCTCTCCCGGCTTCTGTCATAAACATAGGCATATTTCTCATTCAAAGCCTCATTCATGGAGTCTGCCAGAGCGAGAGCCGTTCCGCTCGGTGCATCCAATTTCTGATTGTGGTGTTTCTCCACGATCTCCATATCGAAACCTGCCGGTGCGAGCGTTAAAGCCGCCTTTTTCAAAAGTTCCATCAGCATATTGATGCCGAGTGACATATTGGCTGATTTTAAAACTGCCACATGTCCGCTGACCTGTTTTACTTTTGCGAGTTGTTCCTCGGACAAACCGGTCGTGCACAATACAACCGGCACCTGTTTTTCCTCACAGTAGATGAGCAGATCATCCACTGCCTTTGCATTTGAGAAATCAATCACTGCATCTGCCTTCACGTCGCAGACGGAGATATTCGGAAATACCGGATAATCATTTTTGATCCCGTCATACAGATCTATGCCTGCCACGATCTCAATTTCCGGATCATCCTTGCACATCGCCGTGATCGTCTGTCCCATTTTTCCATTGCATCCATGCATAATTACTTTTGTCATAATCCTAAGTCCTGCCTTTCGTATCTTCGTTGTTTTTTGATATATAGTGAATTGCGAAACTCAACTTTATACAATGAAAGGATATGAAGATAAAACAAAATTTTCGAAAACACGCTTTCGCTACGTGTCGCTCGCAACGGTACTAGCATGCCAGCCATAGCTAACGCCATGTCTGCCAAGCAAGAACCGGCGGCTCCCCAGTGTTTTCTCAAGCTTTTGTTTCATCTTCATATTCTAAATTTACATTTTACATGAGTTTCGCAGTTATACAATATTATAATACATAAAAAGGAGCTGTGAAACAGCTCCAATTTTTCATGATAATAGAATACTCGCCAAGCGTACATTCCATTATATTAATCCAGAATGCCATATGCCTTCATCGCATCTGCCAAAACGGCTGCATTTGCATCGGTCATCTCCGTCAAAGGAGAACGAAGTGTTCCAACTTCTCTTCCCATGAGGTTTAACGCTTTCTTCACCGGAATCGGGTTGACCTCTGAGAATAATGCACTGACAAGCGGCTGTGCCTCTCTCTGTAACTTCATTGCGGTCTGTAAGTCTCCGTTGAAGAAACTCTGGCACATGCCATGTACTTTGGCAGGTGCAACATTTGACCATACAGAGATCACTCCGATCGCACCGATCGCCATAAGCGGAACTACGATTCCATCCTCGCCGGAATAAAGGTCGATCCTGCCATCGGTCAGATACATTAACTGTGATGCCTGTGCAACACTTCCTGTCGCCTCTTTGATTGCTACTACATTTTCAACTTCCTTAAAAATCTTAGCTGCTGTCTCCGGAAGAATATTGCATCCGGTTCTTCCAGGTACATTATACATGATGATCGGTAACTTTGTACACTCTGCAATTTCAGAATAATAACGTACCAGACCGCCCTGTGTACATTTATTATAATAAGGTGTCACTGCAAGGATTCCGTCCGCTCCTGCTTCCTCTGCTTCCTGTGTCAGATAAATTGCTTCTCTTGTGCAGTTCGAACCGGAACCAGCCACAACCGGTACACGGTGTTTTGCAAATTCTACTGCTGCTTTGATCACTTTACTGTGCTCTTCCATGGTCAGTGTGGAACTCTCTCCTGTCGTTCCGGCAATGATGATTGCATCTGTTCCCTGATTGATCTGCCAATCGATCAGTTCCTGTAATTTTTCGTAATTGACTTCTTCGTTTTCTTTCATCGGTGTGACGATCGCTACACCTGCTCCTTTAAAAATAGACATTGTATTCTCCTCCTACCGCCATTATACGCACTGCAGATTTTTTTGTTAAAAATGTTGCCATAGTTAAAAAGAATCTTCACGGAGCGTTTTTATGTAATGGAAATAAAGTTTCCTGGTCACATAAAAAAGACCGGCTGGCGAGCCGGTCTCAAAATTCTAACATCATACGCGTCCTGCACCTTTGCAGATCTGCCTAGAATCTGATAGCTCCCCATCTCAAATGATCTCCATTCAGATGACAGTCATAAAGTTCTTCACTTTATGCCCAAGTAATATGCCTTCAGGCTGCATACCCTTTCGGCGTACTTTCCTTTTGCTTCTTATCAACTGTTCCTGATACATCCAAAAAGCGACTCATAAAGCACGCGACCTCTACCAAGCAATATTTTCATTGCGTAAATCATAACACCATCTTATTCCATTGTCAATGCACGATTTCCCTGTCAATATCTACTCTCAGGAATAATTTCCCTGTTAACATCTACTCTTCATCTTCAATAAATTCCACTTTGCTCACAGAAACCTCATATGCCACGCGCTTTTCCGTCTCTGTCTCGCTCAGTTTCTTCACATACTCCCTGCTCTGGATACGTCCCCATACCTGAACATGCCCTCCGACTTCAAACCCGGATGCAAACCTTGCATTTCTTCCCCAGCAGATGCATGGAATATAATCTGATTTTCCATAAGAACGGTTCACCGCGATCAAAAGGTCTGCAATCTCTCTTCCAAGCGGTGTTTTCCGGTAAATCGGATCTTTACAGATGTAGCCATCCAGAAAAATCTGGTTCGTCTTCATATCCTCGTCGATCTCATCTAACAATTCCAGTTCCCTTACAAAAACGGATAAAACAAGACGGTTCTTTTTTTCCTCGTGCCGGTTAAATGACCGGAACTGTCCCATAACATATATGGTCTGACCAATATAGTCCTCATTCACGTCAATGAGCCGTTCTGAGATCATCAGTGGTATGTAATCCATAAAATTGCTCAGCCGGTTGACTGCGACATCTACCACATAAAAGCCCTCTCCATACACTTCGTGGCTGAATCTGAAATCAGAAACAATCTCTCCCACAATTGACACCTGGTTATTTTCAAAAATTTTATCTGCCATGAATTTTTTCTCCCTTCCTCTTATCACCGGAATCGACCGGTGATTTGCCTGACAACTATGGTTTTACCATTTCCTTCCAGAAAAAATTTCGTGTAACTTGTCGATAAGTTTTTTATATTGTTTTGAAAAAAAATATTGCTGCCTACTTGCGTTCTCATAAAATTGTGATAGAATATATGGGTTCGAGTTAATTTATAAGCTATATTAATAGGAAAAGACAGGATTTATTTCTAGATAATTTCTTTTCCGCACAGAAGAAAGAGAGATTTTTTATGAAACAGAAACGTGAAGACGTACGTAACATAGCAATCATCGCCCACGTTGACCATGGCAAAACAACACTGGTCGATGAACTTTTAAAACAGAGTGGTGTATTCCGTGAGAATCAGGAAGTTGCTGAACGTGTCATGGACTCCAACGATATTGAGAAGGAACGTGGTATCACAATCCTCTCCAAAAATACAGCAATCACTTACAAAGGAACAAAGATCAACATCATCGACACTCCTGGCCACGCCGATTTCGGTGGCGAGGTAGAGCGTGTCCTTAAAATGGTAAACGGTGTTATCCTTGTCGTTGACGCATTTGAAGGTGTTATGCCTCAGACCAAATTCGTTTTGATGAAAGCTCTGGATTTAAAACTCCCGGTTATCGTCTGTGTCAATAAAGTAGACCGCCCGGAAGCCCGTCCAAACGAAGTTGTGGACGAAGTATTAGAGTTATTTATGGATCTGGATGCCTCTGACGAGCAGTTAGACTGCCCATTCCTTTTTGCTTCCGCAAGAGACGGTTATGCCGTTCGTGAAATCCACGACCTTGTAAACAACAAAAAAGATATGACACCATTATTTGAAACCATTTTAGATTACATTCCTGCTCCGGAAGGTGATCCTGAAGCACCGACACAGGTACTGATCAGTACCATTGATTACAATGAATACGTTGGACGTATCGGTATCGGTAAGATCGACAATGGTTCCCTGAAAGTAAATCAGGAAGCGGTCGTAGTCAACCATCACGATCCTGACAAGAAGAAAAAAGTCCGCATCAGCAAATTATATGAATTTGACGGATTAAATAAAGTAGATGTCGAAGAAGCAAATATTGGTTCCATCGTAGCAATTTCCGGTATTGCTGACATTCATATCGGTGATACGATCTGTTCTGTGGAGAACCCGGTTGCGATCCCATTCCAGAAGATCTCCGAGCCGACTCTTTCCATGAACTTCATCGTGAATGACAGTCCATTGGCAGGTCAGGAAGGAAAGTTTATCACTTCCCGTCACTTAAGAGACCGTTTATTCCGCGAATTAAATACAGACGTTTCCCTTCGTGTAGAGGAGACCGATTCCCCGGACAGCTACAAAGTATCCGGCCGCGGTGAGTTACATTTATCTGTATTGATTGAAAATATGCGTCGTGAAGGATATGAGTTTGCCGTAAGTAAAGCAGAAGTATTATATCACACAGACGAAAACGGCAAAAAATTAGAGCCTATGGAACTTGCCTATGTCGACGTTCCGGATGAATATACCGGTGCTGTTATCGACAAGTTAAGCCAGCGCAAAGGTGAAATGATCAATATGAAACCTCTGACCGGCGGATATACAAGACTGGAGTTCAATATCCCATCCCGTGGTCTGATCGGATACAGAGGCGAATTTATGACTGATACCAGAGGTAATGGTATTATCAATACTATTTTCAATGGTTATGATACTTACCGCGGAGATATTGCTTACCGTCAGCTCGGCTCCCTGATCGCATTCGAATCCGGTGAATCCGTCACTTACGGTCTGTTTTCTGCACAGGACCGCGGTACTTTATTCATCGGACCTGGTGAAAAAGTATATGCAGGTATGGTCATCGGTTCCTGCTCCAGAAACGAGGATATCGAGTTAAACGTATGTAAGAAGAAACACCTTACCAATACACGTTCCTCTTCCGCAGATGAAGCCTTGACTTTAGTTCCGCCTAAGATTTTAAGCTTAGAGCAGGCGCTTGACTTCATCGATGTCGACGAGTTATTGGAGGTTACTCCGAAATCCCTTCGTATCCGTAAGAGAATTTTGGATCCGACTTTAAGAAAAAGAGCGAATTTTAAGAAATAAAAAACGGCTCTACGCCTTTTTTCCAGAAACTATAAAAACCTATGCAACATTCAACGACAAACAGGAGAATATGTATGAAAAAAATATGTACATTTTTCGGATTGCTGATATCCATGTGTCTGTTGCTAAATGTCGGTTTTAGCTCTCTGTCCGTAAAGGGCGCAGCTGCCGGGAATACAGAACAGACTTCCGATTCAAACTTTACAAATTTAATCGTATTTGCCAGATTTGCAGATGAGAATGAATTTGTGAATGATATTTATCAAGGTGTCTCTGTGCGGGAGATCATAGACAATTCCTATAACACTGCCTATTATTCCGTGGGCGATTACTACCGGAATGCGTCCTCAGACAAATTGCGCATGAATAGTCTTTATCTGTTTGATAACGGCGGTTCCCTGCAGTTGAAACATGAGCGCGGATACTATGCCAGTTACAGCAATGATAATGAAATCGGTTATAAAACGAGTAAAGAAAAAGCCTACCGCATGTACGAACTGCGCACCGATTGGTCTGCTGCCATAAACAAAGCGATCCAGGATGGAAACCCCATTACAAATTACAATGGCAGCCAGACATACAGTTATGAGGATCTTGACAAAAACCGGGATGGAAAGATCGATTCCATTACTGTTATCTATAAAAACACGACACAAAATATTGTGATAAACCGCTCTGATCCGCTTTGGAACTATAAGGATTATGCAGACTATGTGGAGATCAATCTTGGCGATGGCAGGATGCTTCAAAGCCAATATTATGTACAGGTCATAAATAACTACTCAACTCTGTATATGGCAAACAATGATCAAAAACCGATCGTTTCATTGAAGTCTCCGATCCATGAAATGGGGCATATATTTGGTCTGCTGGATTTATACAATTCGTCAAATCAAACGCCGGTTTATTTCATGTCTGCCATGGCAAATGCCATCTCACCTGTTCCACAGGGACTTTCGATCAAAGAAAAAGAGGCTCTGGGATGGACAGACCATAGTACTCTAAAGACGATCACAGAACCGGGTAAATACAAAGTAAAGCTCAGCGGCACAGCCACCGGTACTGACGACTGTATCGGATATAAAGCAGGCATTCCGGAACTGAACAGGACACTGTATCTGGAATACAGAAACTTTTCAACAGATGGCAGCAAATATGATAAGTCAGAGAAGCAGCTGACCAATTCAGAAACATCAAACATAAACTCCGGTTTAGTCTGTTATCTTGCACAACCTGACATCCGCTTTCCAAGCAATCTAAATGGAAAACCGGGAAATTGGGCACTGGAAGTTATGGGCGGTACACAATCCACTAAATCTGATGCAGCCCTTGGCTTAGATGATTCGCTTCAGGTTACAGACAAACTCAAAGTGACTGTCACTGCTATAGAAGGGGAAGTCCTTACCTTTCAAATCGAAGGGGAAATGGAACAACATGTCCATTCCGGTGGACAGGCGACCTGTACGAAAAAAGCCGTCTGTGAAGAATGTTGGAAGGAATACGGAGAAATAGATCCAACATGCCATTTGAATCTCCAGCGACAGGGCTTTAAAGAGCCAACACAGGAGGAAACCGGATATACCGGTGATCTGGTATGTACAGATTGTAACGCCATAGTAGAGGCTGGTGAGGTCATTGATAAATTACCAGTCACTCCACCTGATGGAAAACCGGAACCGGAAATACCGCCTGTATCTCCTGATAATAAGCCACCGGTCATGCTGGAAGGTGACAAAACAGAAGTAAGTAAAAATCCGGACAATCACTCCGGTGCTGTATTTCGTTCCAGCGCACCGCTCGATAACTTAATCGAAGTTAAGGTAGATGAAAAAGTATTAGTGAAAGATAAAGACTATACCGCCTGCTCCGGAAGTACTATCATAACTTTACTTCCATCCTTCCTTGCCGGTCTTTCCGAAGGAGCTCACAACATTGCCATTGTATCAACAACCGGAACGGCAAAGGCGGATTTTTCTGTAATTTCAGATCCTGCCCCGGCGCCACCAGCTCCGGTACCACCGGCATCCGCACCTGTACCACCGGCATCAGGTAATACAAACGCTGCTGGTTCATCTACAGATACTGTGGCAGATCCGGTTTCCGAAACTGCTTCTACAGCCGGATCTGCCAATGTATCCGGCAACAGTTCTTTACCTGATACCGCTCAGATGAAGAAAGACTCCTCCGGCACAGACATAAAATCACCGCAATGTGGAGAGAAAAACTGTTTCACTCTCTTATTGGATGATTTCATAGAAATATTAAAAAAAGTATTAATATTCTTAGGTTTTTCATCTAAGATTTGAAAAAACACACAGGACAGCTCCTATGTTAAGCTGTCCTGTGTGTTTTTTTTCAAAAGTAATTGATAGATTTTCTGCACGTCATAATCCGGTGCGTTCTGCCGAAGTATATCATAAATCTGCTCAATGACTGACGGATTTTCTTCCAGCATATCTGCTGTTTCAGCCACAGAACATCCTTTTTTGTACTTTTTCATGATCTGCTCGATCATTTTAGATGCTGCGCCTTCTGCTCTTCCTTCTGCTTCGCCCTGTGCCCTCGCTTCCGCTTCGCATTTATGAAATTGGTCTGCGAAAATTTCTTTTATTACATCACTCATGTTTCCTTCTTCCTCCACTTCTTTCCAGTTTGCGCGCATGACGGTATCTGCCAGTGCCTGGAACAATTTTGAATCCCTGTTTTTCTCATATTGTTCCATAAATAATTTAATTTCTCCACCAGACTTTAAATTGTTGCGAAGTTTATTCAGCCAGTAATTATTTTCGATTGACAATTCCGGTACGATAATAAGCTGTATTGGAATTGCATCTCCATAGAGATAATAGATACCATTTTCGATATTTTTCACATTTATATTTCTCTCATTCTGAAGATTTCGTAACATTTGCCGCGGATAATGATAACACACAAACGTAATCGTCAGTTCTTCTGCTGGAATCTGGTTCACTTTCTCGACTTCCGTTTTGTAAATACAGGTATAACCATAGACTTTATAAAAATCATCAATGTTCAAATGATCTTCCGGTGACTTATACTCGATAATGTTATGCTGCCGGAAAATCCTTCCAATATTTTTCCTGATTTTTACCTTCTTCTCGTTTTTGACCAACACATCGATCTGCATTGGTTTCTTCGAAAGCAAATGTTCCGGCTCAAAAGTCAGATACTTTGCCTCTTCTCCCAGTTCAATCTGCAATGCCGCATCAAATGCAGGATGCCATTGGATTTTTTCTCCTTCTGTGTTCAATCATGTTCCCCCTTTATCATAATAGAATCTGCTTTGTTTTTCAACGCATAAGAAGCATTTTCTATGTTAAAAAAATAACAAAAAAATGTGGATCTATATGCATTGCTTTTCTTCATCAAAATGGAATCTCGTGCCGAACCGGCTGTGAACGTTGAGATTATATCCTGCCACCTCAAATTGGTTTTGGATTTGCAGACAAGAAAAAAATAAGATGCTTTATCTGTCTGCGACTTTGATGTGATTCCAAGTATAAGGGATTGCGTGGAAGTTGTCAATGATAATTATGAACACTTCTTTCTTATCCAATATTATTCTAATAATTAAGAAGAAAATTTATTGATTTTTGTAAACTCTTTTTTAATTTTTTACAATCCAGTTACCATTCTTATAAACATTGCTACTTCCTTATCCAGCCACTCCCCATAACCCGGTAATTCCCAGACTGTCCACTTTGTGCGATCTTCGCCAGACTGTATTGCCAGATATCCATTATCTCCGTGCTTATAGATCAGATAGTCTCCATGTCCTGTCTCTGATGTTTCTTTTGTGGGCATCACCTGCTCCTGTACAACCCTTACCCATGTATCAAATCCTTCGGTATTAATGATTTCTTTATCCTGATTCAGATACTGACTGCTTTCTACAATGTATTCATTCTGTGACTGTATTTGTTCAATACCCACTGTGTCAATCCCGGCTCCGCCTCGTGGTGCAATCCAGGCAAGCGTCTCTATATTTTCAACCATTCCAGTATTTTCCATTGCATCTGCATCAAAAATCTGAACTTCATTCTCCCAATTTATAATCAAATGACTAGCAGATGTTCTTTCTTCCTGTCTCGTCTGAGTATTGGTGCAGTCCACCAATGTCACAATACATACTATTATTACAATCAAGATTATGAAATATCTTCTAATACCTTTTTTCATATTCATGCCTCATTTATAATATTGAAATTATTTTTTTAGTTTTATTTATTATAAAATAAATATATATCTTTTTCAATACTGTTTAATCTCAAATACGTCCGCCAGCCACCAGCTCCACTGTTAAAAAATAATACTGATTTTATCTGTCATGGCTGCAATTCAAACGTAAAAACTGCTCTTTTATCTGTTGGCTGAAGCTCTACTTTATCTTCTCCTTCTACTTGTAAAGTCATTCCGTCCACGTTCATTCCGATTTCTTCATAAGTCAGCGCTGCAGCTCCAACATTAATTTTTACTCCTTTTTTTGTGCCGTCTTTATAATTTGCAGTACAGGTAATAACCACTCCATCTACAAGTTTTTGATATGCGGCTGCCACTTCCTCCTGTGTTTTTTTCTTTTGTTCTACAATACTGTCAAAATCTGAAAACGGAATTTCATCATTACAAAAGGTTACCCACACTCCTTCTTTCTGCTGATTTTCATAGGAAACTGTGTATTCAACAAAATCGTTTACTTCCTGCTGCATGGCAATTTCTCCATTATCATCAAAAATTGGATTGAGATACCCATTGCTATTTTCATCCAATGGCTTTCCGCTCTCGACAGCACTCTGAAAATCATCGGTAATATTTTCACTTATTTCAAAATATCCTTTGTTGATACTGTAAGTTACACTTTCTATATTCTCACCTTCGCAGTAAAGTGGCATATCAATTTTATAACTTGATGTATTCATATCGCTGTCCCCATTAATCGCATAACCAAACCTGTCATTTTGTGCGATTGCTACAGGCTTCTGTGCCGTCACTTCTGCCTGTGCCGCCATTACTTTCATGGTAAACATATTCTCTTTTTCTGTTGTTGTATGTTCAGCCACTGTTGTTTCTTTTTCTTCCTGCGGTCTGTTGAGACAGTTGTTTGTTGTGGATGCAACAATGATAATCGATGCACAGGCAGCCATTGCTGCAAACAATTTTGTTACTTTTAAATTTTTCTTACTCATATTAGTTTCCCTTTCCGATTGAATCTGTGAAAAGGCGACATCTGCTTTTTTCTGAACGATTTCTGGCACTTGAATATCACTATTTAAAATTTCACTCACTTTTTTTGACATGAATCTCACCTCATTTTTCCTTATAATAAACTTCCAGCTTTTCCCGTCCACGTTGTAAACGTGTTTTCACAGTACTTTCCGGAATTTTTAAAATGTCAGAAATTTCTCTGATACGATAGCCCTCGCTGTAAAAAAGAATCATAATAATTCGGTATTTTTCATCTAACGCTGCGAGTGCCTCTTTTAATTCCAGATTATATTCATCGCAGGCTGCTGGTTCCTCGTACTCATCCAAACAAATGATATTCTGATTTTTCTTTCTGATATCATAGCATTTGTTGATGAGGATTCTTGTCATCCATGTTTTAAAATACTGTATCTTCACTAATTGATTCATTTTTTCCCAGCATATCAGAATCGTATCTCCGATTGCATCGGCAGCATCTTCATCATTCATCAAAATTGCATACGCAACCTTATACATATCCGTCATATAAAGCTGCATTAATTCTGTGAAAGCTTCCGACTCATGCCTTTTCGCTCTTTTCACAAGATCATCTGTTTGTTTTTTCATAATGCTTTTCTCCACGCGCGCAGTGAATGTAAGACAGTCGCTTTTCTTCTTTTTTTATCTTACATATATTAGACAACAAAATGTGTATAAAAGTCTCATAAAGAGACTGTAAAATAAGTCCATAGATAAAAAAAGTGCCAGTTCCGGCAAATGTCGGTTCTGGCGTTCTGTGCTATCTGCTTATATATGGCTCAAATGCCGCCATTCAGAAAATCTTCCGACAACTGTTCTATTGGCGTTTCTGGCATATATAAAGTAAAATTCTCACCATTTTCCAAACCATATGGCTCATCTTCTTTTAGAAATCTGTATCCATTTTCTATCCACATCTCCGGAATATCCAATATCTCTAATTTTTCTAAAGACATTGTATAATGATACTGATCCATCCGCTGAATATTCGTAAACTTACCTTCAAATTCACATATCGTTACCGTTCCTTTGGGGAAATCATCCTCTGCATATGCGTTAAAATCTGAATACTCTCCTGTAAATGAGCCATCTCTGTTTAATCGTAAATACGTCCGCCAACCACCAACTCCACTGTTAAAAAATAAATCTTTCGGAAAATCGGCTGGAAGATCATTATCTGTGTTCTGTTGCATTTTATCCGTTGTCGCTGCATTCTTTGAAACGTTTCTTTTATCTTCATCTGAGTACAAAATACATATAGATAGCATTGTTAATATAAATACGCCCATTTCCAATACACTTATCCATTTCTTTTGCTGTACCTTATTCATATCCGCCCTCTCTTCCATTTTTATAAATATTATATGCCTCTTTTGAATAACCCCTTTTTATCATATGACCTTGCAAAAAGTCTCTACAAACAGATGTCTTATTAGTCTAATAATAACATAAATCTGGAGATACTATTATCTGCATCTCCAGATTTATAAAAAATATATACCATATTATTTTGTTTACTATATTTTTTTATCATTCATCTAATAAATCAATCCATTCATTTAACTTAGATAAATCTTCTTCATCCTTATCAGCTGACCAACAAGAACTAATATTATTTTTTTGAAGCCGCATAGCATTTCTAAATCCGACCAACATTGCACTCTTTTCCATATTATCATCCTGCGTATGCTTTTGTGTCCAATGTCTCCATCCTGCAAAATAAATTTTATCTCCTTCATCCGTATTATTTGCCTGACAGATAGCACGAATGCATTCCCTTGTTTCTGCCTTTTTATATTCTTTTGGGAAAACACCATCTAACTGTATTATAAATTCCCTTGGAATGAACGGATTATCAGGATTATATTTAAGTTCAAGGTATTCACATAATTTAACATATGTTTCCTTATCGAGACCAAACTTATCAATACTAAAATCACTTTTTACATTAACTTTCAATGTAAAACTATTATCTCCAAGAGAAGAAATATACAATACTTTACCCTCTTCATCTGCAATAAAAATACATGAAAAACAATATCTATTATTATATTTGCATTGAAAAGTTACTGCTGTCTGTCCTTCTTTTTTCATATCTAAATATAAGCATCTTAAATTATTTAAATCACACATAAATTTTCTTCCTTTCATTTTAGAACCCAAATCACTTATCCCCAACTTGCTGGCAATAAGTGATTTGTCCCCATATAGAACAATATTTTCTTATTCTTTTTGTTCTATCGAAATCTGTTCCATTTTTTTCTGAATTTCATCCACGCTGTTTCTAATATCCTCAACAACAGCATATTTTTCTGTCATATCAGAAAGTAGTTTCTGGTAATTTACCTCTCTCTGATCCTGCTTTTCCACTAATTTTTCATTATTTTTAATTGTATACAAAAATAGCGAAACAAAAAGAAGAACCCAGATTCCCTGCGTGGTTGCAGCTTCAATTAATGCCTGTTCCAAATGCATCATCTCCTTTCAAAATATTAAGAAGACGATTATTACATGAATAGAAACTACCATTAGTTATAAAGATAACCCCCGCTCACAGTTATACTAGATGAACTAATATTTTCGACATAAATTTTATATGTTCCTGCACTGCCCACTTCAAACGCATGCGAACACATACCAGAGCCATATGTATATCTTAATTTTCCGTCTGGCGTAACGAGCCCATATTTTACTTTATTTCCAGTTGGGTTAACAGAAAGTGAAATAGTAATCATATTCTTTCCAGTAATACTAATACTTTTCAAATTTGCTGCTTCATTTTTTCCTAACTTTTGCTCTGCGAAATCACCACTAGCCCGCAATATCTCATCACTATTTTCGTCATATACTATTTTTATTTTTGAAGTGTCAAAATCCTCTTCATACTCAATATCTTCTGATATTTCTTCCTCAACTTCCACCTTCGTATCATCAAAAACCTTCTCATATCCAGCCTTAAATCCTTCTGCTGCTGCAAAGGTTGTTGTTGTTGACAAAACGCACAGCACAAGGCTTAAAGCAACACCTCCAACAAATTTCATTTCCTTTTCTTTTCTGTAATTTTTCATCTGCAATAATCTCCTTTTAAAATTACTCTTTTTCTTAAATCCAGTTACCATTTGCGGTATCCAGATATGTGACTGTTCCAGTCCATCCACAGCAACGGTATAATATTCCTTTACCGTGTACGGATAGGCAGTTTCATAACACACATATCTGTCGCAGGCAATTTCTCCCCACTCATCAATATTTCGTAACAGACTGTTCATCATCGGATTACACCAGAAAATCAATTTTAAGAAAATCCCTATTTTTTTCATTTCCAAAATATGCTGTCTGATATGTACTAACTCATGATAAAGTATGGTTACAAGTTCTCTTTCCTCATAGTCCTGTACCGGGAATATAATTTTCTTATTCCACCAGCCAACAACAATTGGAGAAGTCACGGCATAGTTCTGATACAATGTGATCTTCCTTTTCATTTTGAGTTCCTGCAAAATTTCACTGCATACATCTGCCGGCAACTCATATGCAAAGCTTTTTTTCAAAATACTTTTAAATTTCCAATATTCCTTGATATAGTTTCCTAAATAAAATATCACACCGAGAATCCATATCCCTGCCATCAAACATTCTGCCATATAAATGAACGGTGTCTGCAAAAATAAAGTTCCATAATATGATCCATGACTTCCAGGAACATGCGTAGATACTTTCAGATAAACAAACATTACCGGAAAAATGAAAAAAGCTTCCACAATTCCGAGCATCGGATACACATATTTCAATTTTTTCTTCTTCGCCATACCGCTTTTTGCTATCATCCAAAATCCATAAGCAATCGCACCTGCAAATGAATTAAACAGAAGAATATAGAACATTTCATTTGACCATCTCATTCGTGTTTCTCCATAAATTACTTTTTCTGGCTATTATTTCCTTGCATAAATACACAGATAATGTCTTCTCTACCCATATTGATTTATTTCATTGACTTATCCTCCTAAAAACTAAGTCTATAGTAATATTAATATACTCAATCTTTATTTTCATCATATTTTTATTTTCCGTTAATATTATATAACTATCCATTCATTTATATTATGTAAAAATAAAGTTATTCTATCTATTGTTTCAAATGTTAATAAGAATATTACATCATGGAGTTATATATGTCAAAAAAAGATACTTCAAAAACATCCGAACCCAAATTTGAAAATATTGATTATTATCATACAATTTCATTAAATCTGAATCACTACCGCCGATGCATGGGATATACACAAGCCATGCTTGCAGAAAAAGTTGATTTAACTTCCTCGTATCTAAGTCAGATTGAGTCCATCAACACGGTACGTTCGTTTTCTATGGAAACATTTTTTGATTTAGCCCGCGCACTGGAAATCGAACCTTATAAATTACTAAAACCTTTAGATGACGACATGTAGGTTCACCCCTCTCTATCAAAAGATGTTTTCTCCTGAAAGCATCTTTTTCTTTATTCTGTTCACATACTGTCGTGATACATTTAATTCTGCTGCAATTTCTTTATCATCTTTTCCAGTCAGAATCCCTTGAAGGATTACTCTCTGCTGTTCCGGTAATTTCTTTGAATACTCTGACATATCTGTATAAAAAATCATATCCTCATACGCATTTTCATGCACTTCAAAATCCATATCTTCCAATATAGCAGTTTCAGATTCAATTCTTTTCCGATGCTTACCATATAAATAAATGAATCGCGACTTCACAGCCTTCACAAGATAATTCACAACTTTTGCTTCCATATCAACCTGATCAATCTGCTCCACTGCGCTATACAATGCAATTCTTAATTCCTGCTCTGCATCTTCCATCTCGCGTGTTCCGAAATTCCGGGCATAACTTTTAATTAATGGTTCATACTGCTTTAGTAATGCTTCAATTGCTGACTTGTCACCATTCTTATATGCACGTACTTTATCTATTGTAGTTTCTGTCATAAAAATATCACCCTTGATGTAATAAGCATGATATTTTATTTTTAGAAACTATTTTTTTAGTTTATATTATTTTTCTGTTTCATGCAACCAAATAACAATAAAATTTATTTTCTTGTTTCTATTTTGAAAACTGTTTGCTTCTTAATAGGTGATTTGCAAATCAAATATCACACACATAAAGGAGAAAAAATTATGTCAAATTATTTTTGCATCAACAAGAGTGGATTAAAAATTCCAGTTTACTCTGACACCAAAAAGACAAAACAGATAGGTACTCTCTACGACCGCGAAGCATTTGGATATGACTGTAATTGGGGTGGCGATGACTATTTTTGCCGTATTGAATTCAGAAATTCTGCCGGGAAATTATCCGGTGGATATATTATTGATCCTCCTGCCAAGGCAATTACCCTCTGCTCTGATTATCCATATGGAACTGTTAAAATTGGTAAAGAAACCTTTTTAACTTTCCTGATGCGCAAATCCTGCTCTGTATACAAAGCTCGTGGTGGTTCATGGGGAAATGTAGCAGCAAATTGCCGGGTTGCATGCCGTACAGCTCTATCAGGTGACTCAAACCCTACCTGGAAAGGTATCAATTATGTAGAAAATACAAAAGGAGTATGGATTCCCGTAACCGGGGATGATGTTTCTTACGGTTTTGTAGATACTTCTTTAGCATCTGCATCAGGACATAGTTCTGTCGCAATGTACGGAAGCTGGTAATCTAATCATTAAATTTATGTCGCAGACATTTTGCACTTTTTCAGATGTCTGCGACTACTATCCGAATTATATAATCCATCAAGGAGGAAAAAAATATGGCTGACGAAATGGTAAAAGAAACTCAAGTATGGTTAAATAAAACCTATAAAGGAAAGACTGGATTCACTACATTTACCAATGAGGAATTAGATGGTGTAACTGGGCAGGGAACATTTAAACGTTTAATTCAGGCACTTCAGATTGAGTTAAATGAAGTTTACGGAAAAAATATAACAATTGATGGTTCTTTTGGAAACGGCACTTTAAAAGCGCTTCCTTCTCAAATTGAATCTGGATTTCCACATAGTAACATTGTAAAAATTATTCAAGGATCATTTTGGTGCAAAGGATACTCTGCAGGTTCTATTGATGGTGTTTTTGGCAACTTGGTAAAAAAAGCTGTCATATCCTTTGAGAAAGACGCTGGTTTAGATGAAACTGGAATTATTACTCCTGTCAAATTACAGGGAATCATGAATACAGATGGTTATCGTTATTCTGGTGCTAATAACACACTGGCTTATTACCAGCATCTGGTTCAGAAAGCAATGAACCAAAAATATAGTTCTATCTTTGGTTTAGTAGCTCCTAATGGCATCTGGGAAAGGAAATCTCACAAAATACTTATCAAATGCTGTCAGAAAGAATGGGGTATATCCTCTCCCGATGGTGTATGGGGAAATAATACCAAATCAAAAGCACCTGCATTAAATATTGCTACTGGGACCAGCAATCCAAAATCTACTCTGCTCCTGCAGTGGGCACTCACTGTTAATGACTTCTATACCGGAGCTTTTTCTGGCATATTTGATGAATCAATGTCCTCTGCCGTAACAGAATTCCAAAAATTCATGTGTCTTATTCCAGAATCATATGGTGCTGTTGATCAGAATACCTGGGCATCTCTGCTAAATAGCAAAGGTGACACATCACGCAGAGTAAAAGGACTGGATACTTCTTCTAAATTAACTGAAGCATCTTTAAAAAATTTTATTACTCAGGGGATTACTGATATTGGAAGATACCTGACAAATGCAAATGGTGGAAAAGATAAAGCACTTACCTTAGAAGAACTTAATGCATTTCATAATGCTAATATGCATGTTTTTCCGATATATCAAACATCTGGAAATCATGAAGCGTATTTTTCATCAAATCAAGGACTAAAAGATGCTGAATTAGCTAAGGAAGCCGCACAAAAATTGAAATTTCCTTCTAATACAACAATCTACTTTGCTGTCGATTTCGATGTAAAAACAAAATCCATAGAACAATGTATTGTTCCTTATTTCCGTCAGATTAATTCTGTTTTAAAATTATATTATAATGTAGGTGTCTATGGTCCAAGAGCTGTATGTAATGCATTAACAGAAAAAAGACTTGTGACATCCAGTTTCGTAGCAGATATGTCCAGTGGATTTACAGGAAATATTGGACAGCCTATGCCTAAAAATTGGGCTTATGAGCAAATCCTTGAAACTACAATGAATGGAATCGACGTAGATAAATGTGTTGTTTCGCCAAGAAGAACAGGACTTATCTGGGAACCAAAGATTGATTATGCTCCTGTAAATGAAGATCTTGTAGCCAAATATGAAAAAGACTTACCGGATGTTTATGATGCTAAAAATCATTGTTTTTATGAAGGAACAAATCAGCTTGTTGTTTATAATACTTTGAAAAATGCTGGATTAAATCTTTATGCCATCGCTGGAATTATGGGAAACATTCAAAAAGAAAGTTTGTTTGATCCCGAAAGTCTCGACCCATTGACAGGTGCCTATGGTCTTTTCCAATGGCAGGCTGATCGAAAAGATAATTTAAAAAACTATGCTTCACAAAATCATCTTGATTATACATCCTGTAAAACACAGATTAGTTTCTTTTTCGAAGAGTGTAATAGCAATAGTATTTTTTGTGATAACCAAGCCATCACTGCTTTAAATAATTTATACAATAATTCCATTGTATATAGTACATTACTTGCAGCAGATTGCATTATCGCTTATTATGAAAGATGTACACATCATACTTCCTGGGAAGAAGTTGAAAATGCTCATTATAAATATTCCTGGGATACATCTAATCGTTATGATGCTGCAACCCCAAATCAATTTAATTCTTATTATTATATTGATGTTTCAAAACGCAGGGGATATTCGGAAGTATATTATAAATATCTATTAGATATGTAAACATTCTATAATGCCACCAGAGGACATGATTATTCAGTCATATCCTCTGGCTCAAAAAAATCCACCCATTCCACATCAATTCGTTTATTCAAATCAATATACTGTTCCATCATTTTCTGATAGGCAGCATCATCCACATATGTTTCTTTGCCATCAACGCTCATAATATACCCTTTTCCATTTCCATCTAGATCCTGTTCTGTTGGGAAGTAATCATCAATTCCCACGTCCTCTATCCCATTAATCCAAAACATTTTTTCAAAAGTATCTAATGCCGGATTGTATTGATATATCGTGAAAGCAGGCTGATCATAATTTGGCATTGTCCAATATTCTTCCACATATCCATTATTATAAAAATTAATTCTGGAAGAAAAACCATTCTCTACCTCAAATTTTCTTTGTTCTTCGTTATATCTGTAAATCAAAACACCATACGGCTCACTCAACTCTTTTCTCAATCCGATCAACATTTCTTTTTTTCCATCAACGTCAACATCACATACTGCAATGCCAAATCCGCCTAATTTTTCCTTTGTTTCCAAATAATTCTCCGGTTCATCATAATACCAGAAGCAGTATCTCCCATCCGGCAGAAATCCCGTTGTATCCAGTGTCTTGATTGCATTATAATATGCCTCATTGATCTTATCATCCTCCGAAAAACGAGGAACTTTGCGTTTCAGTTTCTCCATATCATAATTTTTATCTATCTCTTCCAATAACTCTTTATTGCTTCCTAATTCACACCAATCTATTTTCATCTCCGGCATCCAGAAAATCTGTTTTTTCCATGCCAGATATTCTTGTTCATCTAAATATTTAACGGATTCTCCCTGACCGACAATATATACTTTTCCATCACTATCTTTATCATATTCCTTTGGGAAAACATCAGAATTAATCGGGACATTAGTAATCTGATCTACACTTACTTTCTCCACAAACTCCTTTTTGTTTTCATCATACTGATATATGGTATAAGGCCAAAAACCGTCCTGATAGTCACTATACATCGAATGCAGCGGACTTGCCTTAATCACCCCATTCTCATAATAATCAAATCCCGCTGTAGATCCAAATTCAAGTTCAAAACCATTTTTTTCTTCCGAATACCGATAGACATATTCATCTAAATCTGCCATACAAACTCCATCAATCAAAATAAGCAACTCATTTGTACCGTCTCCATCTGCGTCCGCCACTGCAATTCTTATCGGACCATGAGCACACTCCAGCTGTTTTCGAAACCGTTCCACATCCGTTCTTCCATCCGGCTCTACCACAAAGCAATATCTTCCATCCGGCAGGAATCCCGTTGTATCCAGTGTTTTGATTGCATGATAATATGTCTCATTGATCTTATCATCCTCCGAAAAACGAGGAACTTTGCGTTTCAGTTTCTCCATATCGTAGTTTTGGTCTATCTCTTCCAATAACGCTTCATTTTTTCTTGCAAGAACAGCCTCCTCGCTCTGGCTCTCCTTTCGCTCGATGTATTCTCTTTGTTTCCTGTTCAACATTTCTTCATTCCAGTCCAGCGGAAGAAACTCTGATGAGCAGACTGTGTCAAGTTCCGACACTTCATAATATTGCGGCAATACCACACTTTTGTCGCCGACACCCATACCACATGCATAGAATGTGCCGTCTGTTTTTTCAATGATCGTATTATCCACATAATCATTACCGAATTCTTCCATATCGGTAATATCATCCTCTTTGGCTGAATAATTCAAAAGTCCTGTCCACACGCGCTGCACGTCTTCTGCCACCTGCACCGGTGTTTCAATCATCGTGGCTTTATCCGTTCCGCAGTTTCCACTAAAGTTGTATCCCCACGTCCAGAGTGTTCCATCTTCCTTCAGTGCGGCGTGGTTAAACCATCCGCCTGTGATCATCTTCACATCTGTCAGAATCTGCTGTGGCATTGTGATACAATATCCCGTACTCTGATAATTCCAGATCATTCCCCATGTCCAGACTGTACCATCCTTTTTCAATGCAACTACATCATCACGTCCGCACCTCGCATAACTGACATCTTCCAGCAAAAGTGCCGGACTGGTGACATACCGTTTTGTCGGATATGCCAAATCTTCCACTGGCATTTCTGTATGCTGCAATAACATATAGGTAGAATCATTTCCAAGACCATAAAGTTTCCCTTCCTCCGTCAGATAGACAACAAAGTCTTTCTGGGAATAGTCCACATGCACAACGTGTTCCGCGATTTTACTTTTTTTCTCATGAAATTCCTCGTCCGCATACCCAACTCCAATCTGCGCATACTCATTATGCCCACTTCCCCAGAGCACACCATCCTCATCGATCGTGTACAGATTGAACTGGTCGCCACAAGATTTCATATAATAATCTTCGATTGTCTGTGCATCCAGCCGCATATCGTAAAGATCGCCCGCGTTGAAAGAATATCCTGTCTCTTCTTCTGTCTGCGTGTCACTTTCCGTCTGTGAAACAGTTTCGCTGGAATTATTTTGAGTTTCATTTTCCTCCATAAACACCATTCCTACAAGAATAATGACCGCCAATGCAATCGTTCCGCCTGTGATGCCGCACTTGATACGATTCTCTTTATTTGCAAAATACTGTTTGATTTTACTGCTCATATTGCTTTCCCCCTATACTAATCTTCCACTTAACCAGATATTCCTATATGCTAAAGATAATGTGTATGATGTTTAAATCTGTAAACTATATTTTCAGTTTACAGTATTTTATTTTTTTATGCAAGAAAGTATTAACTATATTTTTAGTTTTTTATTCTTTCAAAACTATATACGACCAAAGCTAAATGTGATAAGATAACATCTGTATTTTAACAACTTTATGAAAAAGAATTTCTATAAAGCACAGCAACCTATACGTTAAATTAAGGGAGAAATTAACCATGAGAAAAAAATTTTTAGTTTGCATCTTATTACCATGCTGCATATTGATTGCTGCCTGCGGTCATACGGCTGATACGAAAAACGATCTTTTATCAGAAAATATAACATCTGACACCGAGACAGATACCCAGACATCTGACTATGAAAAATACAACAACTATGGATCAACAGAAGAACAAATGGATGAAGCGATAACAGAAACCAGTGAAACTGCCTCCTCTTCAGAAGAAAACGATTTACCGGAACAATCTTTGCAGAAATACAGCGATAACTGGGACGAAAGCCAGATTTTGGAAGAACTCCAAAAACGGAACACCTATCACGACTACTGCTCCTTTTACCCGGAGTATGTCCGATATATGGAAAATGTAATGGAAGTCCGGGATATTTCCATGAATATTTACCCGATTTATGCTACAGATACAAGATATTATCAGGCTTCCGACTTTAGCAATGTCCCTCCGTTAATCATTCATCTGGCAAAAAATGAAATCTATGCCAGACACGGATACATTTTTAAAAATCAGGACTTAAATGCTTATTTTTTGAGCCAGCTCTGGTATTTACCGGAATTCGACTCGGAAACTTTTGATTCCTCTGTTTTCAATGAATATGAAAACGCGAATCTTCAATTATTGGTACAGCTTGATACTTACAAATAAAAAATTCCCTTTCTGTTTTCTATTCCTCAAACTATATGCTTCTTAATAAGTGATTTGCAAATCAAATATCACACATAAAGGAGAAAAATTATGGTAGTAAAAAAAGGAGAAACAGGAACCTATGTAAAATGGTTACAGCAGGGATTGCACATCACAATGATAATTGGCTGTTCTTCTTTATTTAATTTTATAGTTACAAATATTATCTATTACCGTTTCTTATCTGTGGCATCTTCTCCCGAATCAGCGCAAGAAATATTTCTCTTTCCTCATGTGTCATATGCTCTTTATCAATGAAGATAAACCCTAAATGATCCGCCTGTTCCTGCGCTTTGCTTATGGACATATATAGTTTTGTCCTTAAAAGATAAACCTCTTTCAAATCATAAAATTTTTGAAATGACTCATATGAAATCTTCTTTTCCTGCTTGAAATCTCTTTGATATAACAAATATTCATTCATAAAGATGCAGCTTCCATGGATTTCTCTGATTCCATATTGATCTTGAAACCGTTCTATCGTCATTTTGCAGACTTTCTTTTTTTCTGCATACCAGAAAATGAGCAGAAAAACTCCACCTCCAAGCATAAATATTGCCTGTCCTTTTTGACCATATCTCTCAAAAATTACGGTCAAAATCCCTACGCCAAACACTATTGCCCCATACACTGCCTTATACCATGGAAATATTTTTGAAAAATACTTATCAAATATATTGTAATTAAAAATTATTTTAAACTGATGATTGTTTTCACTCTTTTCCATATTCCTCGTTTGCATTCATTTTCTCCTAAATCTTTGTTTTATAAACCCAAAATTTAATTTTTCATTTTATATTTTATACTATACGAATTGCTTCTTTTTTTAATTCCATTTTCAACACATCCTGACCGTTATTTTGGTAACTTCACCTGTGACATTTTTTCCCGGACAACTTCAATCAGTACCTCTTCAGACTATTTCTGTAAATTCAGAATATTTTTTTATTTTCTAACGTCCATATATACTTTGCTGCAACTCCCACGGTATTTTTAACTGTGGCATTTTTGTTCTGAAAAGTTCTGCAAGTTTTTCTCTGTCTGCTGGCGAAATTTTGCTTTTTTCTACACAAAAGAGTAATCCGCCTCTGGTTTTAAAAATATAATAATGCTGGCTGGAATAATATTTTTTGATTCTTTTGTATGCAATCTTACAAACAATATTATTCAAATCTCCTGATACCGCAATTTCATCTTCGAGAAATGCCACTTTTTGGAGGTATTCACTACTGCCGTCTTTCTTTTTGGGACAGATCATATTAAGTTGTCTTTGATAATAAATGATTAAAAATATCACCGTTGCTATCAAGGAACCTGCCAACAGTAAGATCATCGCAATATCTTTTATCAGCAAAAAAAGAAACAGACATATCGCCAGAAAACAGAAAATGATTTTTATAATTGTTATACCAACGTTCTTCCCGGTCTTTTTATATATTTCCTTTGCGCTTTTTCGATTAATTGTGCATTCAAACTCCATTTTATTCCTCACTCCTTTTCCCAACCTGAAACTATGCTAATCCTCTGGCTCGCAGCCACGGCATTTTTTTGTGAATGATCCGAAGCAGTTCATCCTGCTGCGCAATTGACATTTGCAATTTGTCAAGAATAATAATATGTTGGTCCTTTGTCTGAAAAATAAGAAGATACTTTTTCTTTCGTAATTTTTTGATCTCGCCATAAGGAATTTCAAAATTTGTATCATTGATTACGTTTGTCACTCTGATCACTTCTTTTTCAAAAGATACCACCTGACGAAACTGCTTTACATCATATTGTTTCAAAATGCAGACTGCTTCTCTCCTCTGGTCAACGAAATACACCACAATCTCCACGATTGCCCAAATGCTCAATCCTATGAGAAAGAATGAAGAACTCTTATTTGACTCTATAGATGCCATATCTAACATCTGTTTAACCAAAATCAATAATAAGAGCACGCATATTTTCGTCAAACGGCTGGCAGCATACAATCTGTACATTAATTTTTTATTTATCAGCGTTTCACATACCATACAAGTCTCCTTGAGAATGAAGATTATAAAAAGCAAATCTCTGTTTTATCGTTTTTGCAGTCTGATTCTTCAACTGTGGCATTTTCTGTTGCACCAGAAGTTCTAATTTCTCCATTTCTTCATTCGTTAATGATTTTTTATCGACAAAAATGGGAATCACTTCGTTTGTAATTATCAGGAAAAAATAATAGTGTTTCAATTTGTAATAGTTACTGATTGATTCATACCCCACAATCCTGCTTTCTACATCAAAATCGTTAATTTCTACACTATCAGGCAAAAAATTTACTTTACCAAATTCATTTTCCATCTTATACTTTTTGCATAAACGCATTGCCGCAATCCTGCAGTTATGAACAATCAACCATGTCGGCGCAATAAATGCTGCCACAACCACACACATATTTTGTATCATTAGTTCAGTGGATTTCACTCGAAGCATACATGTAAAAAGAAATAGTATGGCAACGACAAAAACTCTGTATAATGCCATGTAGCGAAAATCCCTTACTCTATAAAATAATTCCACAAATGCTCTGGTTCGATATATGTTTTTCAATTGTTTTTCCTTTCTTTCTCATGAACTTTTACCTGTGGCATTTTCTCATGAATCAGGGAAATCAAACTATGCATATCTGCTTCTGTTAAAACTGTTTTATCAATGATGATTGTTTCCTGCGTCAGTCCCTTCTCGATTTTTCTTTTATCCCCGAAGACACAATAATGTTTCAGTATGTAAAAATCTTTAAACCTACTGTATTCCATAGAATACTCAGACTCCGTATTTCCATATGGAATTACTTTTAATGCAGACTCTTCAAATACAATTTCTCCCCAAAGTTCATTTGTATGAGTTAAATCTTCTATTTTGTCCATCATCATTTTGGTGTCATGTCTCATAATGAATTGATTTTCAATAATAATCGCAAATATAAACAAGAAAAATGCTGCTGAAAAAACTATTTGATGAAAACAATAAAAAACAATTGACATTGCTAAGGATGTACCGATAAAACCATATAAAATTTTTCGAATCATCGGATTTATTGCCATATAACATTCACGTACCGACTTATAATTTATAATTATTTTAAATTTCATTTTTTCTGCACTCCTTCTGTTTGCTGATCTATCTTACTTTGGTAACTTCACCTATGACATTTTTTCCTTACACCATAAAACGCTATCTGTGAAACACACAGACAAAATAACTTTCATATACTACTTTATCATTTACAATCGTTCTATATCTCATCTTGTTTTCCTCATGTGTCATATGCTCTTTATCAAGAAGAATAAACCTCTTTCACCCTAAAACTATTCATCCAGTTCCTCAATTGCTTTCCGAAGTTCCTCAATCTCCGCTTTGGAAGCCGGTTCATCCTTATAAAAAGCGGTGATAAACTGCTTCAGCGAACCATTATTCCAGAATGCGACAAACTCTCTCGCCTGCTCGCTCTTATAATCTTCCTGCGTGATCAGCACTTCATAGGTAATGGTTCTTCCAACACGTTTCATCTGGATATAATTTTTGATACAGAGTTTTGCAAGGTATGTGGATACCGTCTGTGGTTTCCACTCTTTTCCGTATCCCTCATTTGCATTTTTTACGATCTCTGCCAGTGACATCTCATGATCTGCGTCCCAGATACACTTCATCACAATTGTTTCTGCTGCGGTAAGTTGTTTTGCATTCATTTTCTCTTCCTCCTGAATCATTCCATAACTATATAAACTATAAATTTAATTTACAATTACTTACTATATACTATACGATTTAATTCCATATTGCAATCTTTTTCTGCGCATCCCTGCGGAGCATTTCTACTTTCCCTTAACATGGTACTTCCATTTTTTAAGCTCAAAAAGGACTGCACAAGGCAGTCCTCTTTCTGTTCTCTCTATTTTTCTATTCTTCATCAATTGCTGCAATCGCCTTCAGATTCTCCAATGCTTCAAATGTATGATCAACGGCTGTTGAAAAATTGCTTACACTGTCGTGCAGACCATCCATATCCGTTCTGCTTGCGGAAGTGCTTGCAGAAATCTCCTGTGTGATTCCTGACAAAGTAGAGATTCCGTCTACGATCACTTCATTGGCGTTGAGAACGGCAGATACCTCATCGCTTACCGTCGTCATATCTCCTACTAAAGATTTCACATCTTCCTCAACGGTTATAAAGCTTTCATGTACCGTTTTTACCTTTTCACGCTGCACATCGATACTGTCTACCGCATTCTTAAGTTCGGTCTGTGTATCCTTTGTGATAGCAGTCAGTTCATTCATGATCTGTGTGATCTGCTCCGTTGATACCTTGGTCATTTCTGCCAGCTGGCGGATTTCCTCTGCAACAACGGCAAAACCTTTTCCGGCATCTCCTGCTCGGGCAGCCTCGATTGAAGCGTTCAGTGCCAACAGGTTTGTCTGGCTGGAAATATTTAAAATTGCATCTGTGATTCCGGATACTTTTCCAACATGTTCCACCAGTTTCTCAATGGTCTGGGAAATCTGCTCTGTGGACTGATCTACGATCACGGACTGTCTTGCCAGTTCATCCGACTCATTCTTGCCAGTTTCAATGACCCCCCGCAGCTTCTCCGTTGTCTCCAAAGCTCCTGCTGCCGTCTGATTGGTGTGCTCTAAACGCTCCTGGATCTCATTTGTTTTTTCTGACTGCGTCTGTGTCTGTGTTGCTGAACTGTCAGCGCCATTTGCAATGATTCCGATTGCGATCTGCGTATTGTCGATCGTGCTGGATATCTGGGATAAATCTTTTCTGACCTGCGTAAACTGCGCATCCACATCGTTTACGATAGTCTCAACTTCTTTTGCTACCTGTAACTGCTTCTCTGCTTTTACTTTTACTGCGTCCGTCTCCTCATTGGAAAACTCGATCAGACGCCTGATCGCCTTACATCCGCCAAACACACACATGATCAGGCAGATACATACGAGAAAAACCGTATTCAACTGTTCTGCCTTGTCCGCCGGATTATTTACAAGGATCTGGGCCATCTTGGTAATAATAAATACTAAGGTTGCACCCGCTCCCCACATGATCAGAAATTCGTTCAAATATACAGACAATGAAAGCAAAACCGGGAAAATCAGCATCATAACTGTTGGGTTCTGTAAATAAGAAATAATTCCAAATCCGATACAAAATCCAACTGCTATAAACAGTTCCGCTTTTCTTTCATAAATATTCTTTGCCACAAAAATGGCTGTCAGCGCATACCAGATCACATAAAATGAAACAAATATTATTTTCTCAAGCGTTGTCCGATCCGATGTGAGCATGATCAAAATATAAAAAACATATGCCATTGTAACGGTAAGACACGTCGTGATATTGGCACGTTTCATTTGATCCGGTGGTAAATCTTTTCTGGTAAATTTCATATTCCTATGCCCCTTTACATAAAAAATAGCAGCTCTGTAATCAAATATTTTCATTTTTATTACAATGCACAAATCTATCTCTATGATAATACTTCATTCGACAAACGTAAACATTTTTTTCGAAATAGGGAACAAAAAATTTTCGTTATTTTTTATCCGACAGCACAAAAAGAACTGCTGCATATTTCTATGCGAAGTCCTTTTTTATTAAGAAATGAATATTCAAAATGGTCGGTTATTATTTTACTGCATCAAACGCTTCCTGCAGATCGTAGAGAATATCATCAATGTTCTCTGTACCGATTGAGAGACGGATGGTGTTTGGCTTGATTCCCTGCTCTGCCTGTTCCGCCTCATTTAATTCCGCATGTGTGGTAGATGCCGGATGGATGACAAGGGATTTTACATCTGCTACATTGGCAAGTAAGGAGAATAACTGTAAATGATCGATAAACTCCTGCGCTTTTTTGTCATCGCCTTTGATTTCAAATGTGAAAATGGAACCGCCGCCGTTCGGGAAATATTTTTTGTATAATCTCTGCTGCTCCGGATCTTCGGAAACGGATGGATGATTTACTTTTTCAACCAGTGGCTGTTTCTCTAAAAACTCCACAACCTTTAATGCATTTTCCACATGACGCTCGACTCTTAAGGATAATGTCTCTAAGCCCTGTAAAAAGATAAATGCATGGATGGGAGAAAGTGTTGCCCCGGTATCCCTTAATAAAATAGCACGGATTCTTGTCACGAATGCTGCCGGCCCTGCTGCCGCTGCGAAGCTGACACCATGATAGCTTGGGTTTGGTTCCGTGAGCTGTGGGAATTTTCCGGATGCAGCCCAGTCAAATTTTCCACCGTCAATGATGACACCACCGATTGTGGTTCCGTGTCCACCAATGAATTTGGTTGCGGAATGAACCACGATATCTGCGCCGTACTCGATTGGGCGGATCAGATATGGCGTGCCGAACGTATTGTCGATGACAAGTGGAATTTTATGTTTGTGTGCGATCTCTGCGAGTGCTTCGATATCCACTACTTCAGAGTTTGGATTGCCGAGTGTCTCAATGTAAACTGCTTTTGTGTTGTCCTTGATCGCACCTTCTACTTCCTCTAAGTTAAAAGGATCAACAAACGTGGTCGTAACGCCAAAATCTACTAATGTATGTGCCAGCAGATTATAAGTGCCGCCGTAAATATTTTTTGCAGATACGATATGATCACCTGCCTGTGCAAGGTTTTCAATCGTGTATGTAACGGCTGCTGCACCGGAACCGACTGCAAGCGCTGCCACGCCGCCCTCTAATGCTGCAATACGCTGTTCAAAAATATCCTCTGTCGGATTGGTCAGTCTTCCGTAAATATTTCCTGCGTCACGCAAACCGAAACGGTCTGCTGCATGCTTTGAATTGTGGAATACGTAGGAAGATGTCTGGTAAATCGGAACCGCTCTTGCATCGGTCACCGGATCTGGTTCTTCCTGTCCAACGTGTAACTGTAATGTCTCAAATTTTAATTTTCTCTCTTTTAATGTGCTCATGTGTTTTCCCATCCTTTTTCTATGTTTTCATTCTTTTTGCCTGCCTGTTTTTCTCAGGTTCTGCTGTTGGAATTATCATATCAAATCAATCGAAAAAGTGTTAATCCATAAAACCATGAGCCGATTATAGGGAAATCCTATAGCAGTATTATTCCCTGTCCTGTTTTTCCCTGCATTCCCTGCAAAGTCCATAAATAATGGAATTTTTACACTGCAGTTTAAATCCGTGGTCTTCTAAAATATGTTCCGATATTTCCTGCATAAACGCACATTCCAAATGAATAATACAGCCACAGGAAACACATTTTAAATGAAGATGTTCCTCACAGTGATGTCCCATCTCCACGTACTGATACACCGCCTGGCTCCCCTTCTCTGCCACATATTTCATGACAGTTCCCTCTTTGGCAAGTTTATCCAGGTAACGGTAAATCGTTGTGATGTTCACCTCGTTATCGTGTTTTTTCAAATACTGGTCAATGTCTGCCACCGTCACCGTGCGGTCACTGTTCGCCATGAGATATTCTAAAATTTTCTTTCTGCTGGTCGTTGCATAACCATTTCCTGCCATTTTTTCATCTCTTTTCTTTCTCTGTATATGCTTTCACTGTAGCAGATACAATTTTTAACTCTTTCCTCTTAATTTCATACTTCCGCGTATCAATTATTCATCTACATCTGTTAAAATACAATCCCAAGTAACTCAATGATCACGCCCCAGACAACACCAAAGCCATAGAGTGCTGCCATAATTCCGGCATTCTGTTTCCAGTCCCGGTTCAGTCGGAACAAAACCAAAAGTCCAACTCCTGCATTTACCAAAAGTCCGGACATCATTGCTCCTGCTCCGATAATTCCGCTCAGATACAGTTCCGTGATCACCACGGAGGATGCACAGTTTGGGATTAATCCCACAAGTGCTGCGATCATCTCTCCCACCACCGGAATGTCCTGAAATACCACCGCAAGATGATCTTCTCCGATCATTTCAATCACGAATGTCAGCATAAACGTGATGAGCAGAATGTATGCAAAAATCTTGAACGTGTGTTTTAGCGCCGACTTCAAGACACCGTCCTCACAACTGCAATGTTCTTCCTCACAGACCACATGAATATCCATGTCTTTTTCTTTCTTTTTGAAAACATTCACATAAACCAGCTCTGCAAGAAATCCTGAAATAATCGCAATGCAGACTTTTGCTGCAAGAATTTTTACGATTGTTGCCGGTGCGACCGCCTCGGAAATAAAAATCGGAAGCATCTCATCCGACGTAGATAAAAATACCGCAAGCAGCGTTCCAACCGTAATGACTCGTCCGGCATAAAGGCTGGACGCTGCTGCCGAGAAACCACATTGCGGCATAATTCCAAGAAGTCCACCCCACAGCGGTCCGACTTTCCCTGCATTTTTGATTTTGTTCTGCACTTTTCCGCCTGTCGTGTGCTCTAACAATTCCATTAATAAATAAGTGAAAAACAGAAATGGAAGCAGCTTCACGCTGTCTTCGATCGTGTGTGATAATGTATGTTCTAAAATGTGTAACATAACAAACGCCTCCTGCATTTGGTTGTTTCAATCTTAATTTTTCAAATTGCAATCAATTTGTTTTTGCATTTTGTATGCATTTGCAAATTGTTTGCATTTTTGACTGCATTGGTTATTATACACGCTTGGAGATGGTTGTCAAGGGGGATTTTTAAAAGAAAATCAAATATAATATGCAAAAAAAGATGACAAATGTTATAAAGTTCTGCTTGCCTGCAATTATCTCTCATGTTACAATGACAGAAAGCATATTTTACAAAATCTTTATGGTGCATTTGCCATCTATATTCTGGAAACGGCTGATTATCTCTGATAATTTCCGTAATTCATTCGTATCTATGCTTTCAATTACCCATTAACTAATTTAAAAGCAGGAGACGGATATCAGAAATATAGTTTTCTCCTGCCTGGACAGTTTTCCAACTGCCCTGCCGATCTCAGGAGGAATCATTTATGGCAAAACAAAAAAGAAAACTACAAAACACAAAGAAAACTTTCACAGTTAAAGTTCCCGCAGCCAACCGGAATTATAAGGACACCGTTTTTCGGATGTTATTTTCCAACCGTAAGAACCTGCTTTCACTCTACAACGCAGTAAATCAGAGAGATTATAAAAATCCTGATGACTTGGAAATCGTCACATTAGAAAATGCAATTTACATGGGTATGAAAAATGACCTGGCATTTATCATTGATACTAATTTATATCTGTACGAGCACCAGTCAACCTACAATCCAAATATCCCTCTTCGGGATTTATTCTATATTAGTAACGAATATCAGAAACTCGTGGATAAGAAATCTCTCTATTCTTCTACTTTGCAAAAAATTCCTGCGCCGAATTTTATTGAGTTTTATAATGGTTCAACGATATTGTCTGACTGCACTGAACTTAAGCTTTCTTCAGCATTTGAAAATCTGTCAGGCGAACCAAAGCTTGAATTGACTGTCACTGTATTAAATGTAAACGAAGGACATAATGCTGAATTGATGCAACATTGCAGCACTTTGAAAGAATATGCGCAATATGTCGCCAGAGTACGGCACTATGCTGCCAACATGTCTCTGAATCAGGCTGTAGAATGTGCTGTTGACGAATGCATAAAGGAAGGGATTCTTGCAGAATTTCTTTCCAAAAATCGTGCGGAGGTTATCAGTATGAGTATTTTTGAATATGATAAAGAATTGGAAGAGAAGAAATTGCGAAAGGCTGAGTATGAAGCCGGTTTTTCTGATGGTGAAAAATCCGGACATGAAACCGGATTTTCCGAAGGACATAAATCTGGATTTTCTGAAGGTCGTGAATCCGGATTTTCCGAAGGACAAAACCATGCTGCAATTGAAACTGCCAGAAGGATGCTGCAATCGAACAAATTTACTATAGAAGAGATTGCAAAATTTTCAGGTTTATCTCAACAGGAAGTAGAAACTATTTCTTCTGACACATAAAAGGAAACAAGCCGCCACAAATGTGGCGGCTGAATCTAAACATTCAGCCACCTTGATACCGGCAGACAACGGTATGGACGCTTCAAATATATTCATTTTTCTTTTGCTCTACTTACTCTTTTTCACATTAAAAACGCATACCTATTTTACCATTTCTATTTCTTTCCCATATGTCATAAACAAATGAATAAATTTATCTTTGCTATCATATGGTAGGTAGAGAATAATCCTATTTATCGCTTTTTTTCGAGGTGAACGTTCTTTTCTTTTTTCACTTTTCCAGATAGTCTTTTTTTCTCCCTTTCCATCAATGCATATCGAATTTAGTTCTTCACTATAGGAAATTCCTTTTATTGCATCCCATTTCATTGAATTGATCTCATCCCTGATCCCCAATTTGTCATTGTAATCAATCAACGAATGTGTTAACACAACTCCCTCAGAATCCACTTCAAAAAATGCTACCGTTAAAATATAGGTACTTGTTTTCTTTCCACCTGTATTAGACAAATTGTATACCACTAAGCCTAAAACGGATACTGATATGCCACCGACTCCTCCTGCAATAAGAAAAGAGCCAATTAAAACGATTGCAAACAAAACCCCCGCTATAACCGAAAAAACTTTTTTCCCACTTTTCGCTTCTTTCCCCATGTATACTTTATTAATAAATTCAATCTTGTTTTCCATACGCACCTCCAGACTACATTGCATGATTTGTATATACAATCCCTTATCAATAATCTTTTGTTTCAAACTTTAATCCTGATTTTTCGGATAAAGTTCGTTTAAAATCATCAAAACCATCATAATAATAACCTATTGAAACCTTAATTTCATCTGAACATTCCCTGTTATAAACTGATACTCTTCCATTTTGAAATAACTCAAATGGATAATGTCCTATTATCCTGATCATACTTATATTAGGATAGTCAATAAGGTCTTCTATTTCTTTATACTTAATTTGATATGTCCAATTACCCGGCACACCACCATAATCTGTAAAAGAAAATGTAAAGCCTTCATCATCATAAAAAAGTTGTTCTTCTTTATACATCTCATATGATACGCTTGAATTATTTCTAATTATCTTATAATAGATTATTGCTACACACAATGGTATCAATGCTGTACTACACCACACACCTGTAACTATTAAAATTATATCATCGTCATTAGAAAACAAACTATCTACCAATGCAATTAATGCTGCCACTTCTGGTATAGCAGCAAAAATGTCAATAAAAATAATTCTCTTTATTTTTGCTTGAATCCATTCATGTGTATTTTTATATCCCCGCCCGACAATTTTCTTTTTTAATTTTTTATTTACCCTTAACTCTTTCACTCTGCTTTCCCCCTTTTTTTCCGGCATTCTCTGCATTTTGGGATGCTTTTCAAACATCAAAGCGGTAAACGCACTCTTCCTTGAAATCATAATAAAAAGATATTACGAAGCTTTCACCTGAAACGAAGGATCTTCCTCGATCAATTCAATAAATGCTTCTGCGACATCCGGATCAAACTGCGTGCCTTTTCCTTTTTCTAATTCCCCGATCGCATACTCCACGCTTAAGGCATCCTTATAAGCCCTCCGGGACACCATTGCATCAAAGCTGTCACACACTGCAAGGATCCTGCCTAAAATCGGGATGTCCGTTCCCTTGACACCGCCCGGATAGCCTTTTCCATCATAGCGTTCATGATGGGATAAAACCGCCGGAATGACATAGTTCATATTCGGGAGGAAATGGATCATCTCAATGGAATTCTCCACATGAGTTTTCATTACATCGTATTCCTCATCTGTCAGTTTGCCCTTCTTCTTTAAGATGCTTTCCGGGATACCGATTTTTCCGATATCATGGAGCAGACCTGCCACTTTTGCAGTCTGGATATCATCCTTTGGAAGCCCCATTTTTGCTGCAAGCTTCATCGCATACCCGGAAACATTCTCAGAGTGTTCAAAGGTGAACGAATCCTTGGCATCAACTGCTGCCATCAGCGCAAAAATCGTCGGCGTTACCTGCTCATAACCTTTCTCCCTGCTCTGTTCCTGTCCCTCAAAACTCTTCTCGTAAATCTCGATACGGTTTTTACCATTTCCTTTTGCATAGAAGGCTGCCCGTCTTGCCTGGCGGAATAATTTTCTTGCACTTTCTGCCATGTTTTTGTCCCATGCGATTCCAATGCTGAACGTAATCGGCTGGATGACTTTTGGCTTATCTTCTTTCTGTTCTAATATCGTATTCTGTATCAGCCGCGCAAACGACAATAGTATTTCTTTTCTGCTTTCTTCCGCAATAATAAGAAATTCATTGGAACCGACACGGAATACCGACATTTTGTCACTGCAGAGGTTCTGCACCTGGGATGCGCTCCACTTCAGGATCTGGTCTCCGGTCTCCTCGCCGTACAGATCATTATATAACTTGAAGTTATCCATATCCAGATATATCATTCCTGTCGGATGTTCCTTTATGTCCAGATTTTTTATAAATTCACTGCAATAGCTGCGGTTATACAGACCTGTCAGTTCATCATGAATGGACACCTGATATACTTTTTCATAGGCACTGATATTTTTTAATGCGCCGGATACGCTGTTTGCGATCTGCCGGATACAGTCCGCCTCATCATAGATCAGCCTGTTTTTTCTGTGAAGCTCCACATATAAAAATCCATAAATTTTATCGTCATACTTAAAAACTGCGATCTCCGGTTTTTTATGAATGCCGCCGGTGCCGCAGAATGACCTCAGCCTTGCCTCCTCCTCTGTGTCCAGCACCCGGTCTCCGTCTGCCGTACACTCCACAAAATGGTCATCTCTTTTTTCAAAAATACGTGCATACGAGTCCGGTACTGCCGAACTGACGGTGCTTCGGATTTTCTGGTACAGTTCTTTTTTATTCAGGATCGAGGCCGCCATATCCTGAAATTCCACAAGGCTCTCCACAATGTGCTTTTTCTTCTGGTACAGGATACGCTCCAGCCATTTTCTGGCATAGGTCATGACCAGCACCATCCAGAGGCACTGCAGAACGACAAACACTGTGATAAACTGTCTGGTAAAGCTGTCCGTCTGGCCAATCACATGGTCAATGTTTGGCTCCAAAATAATCATTGGAAGAAACGCTACAACTACTGCGATCAAATATACGGCACCTGTTGTCGCACGCATGGAAAATGAGAACAGATACTGTTTATAAATAATGTATACAAAACAGACCGCCATTCCCACTCCGCCAAGGGTATCGAATGGGAAATCACCGCTCCATGGCATCACGCACAGAATATTTCCACCCATAATGAGCAGTGTTCCTATTAATAATGGTCCGAGTTTTTTCCGATACTCTAATTGTTCCCCGATTTTTTTGTGGGCAAGCAGCGTTACATACACTAACAGAAATATCTCTGCTGCTGCCAGCAACCAGATGCCTGTTTTTGCATGATAATGGTAGGATATACCGCCATTCGCCATGATCTGCACTTCCGGCGGTGGAAGAATACAACCGGTAAAAACATTCAGCAGGACAGCTGATACTGTCACAGCCATACAGCCATACAGAAATCTGTCCTTTCCCCTGATATCAAGATAATGGAACAAAAAATCATATATCAGTATCGGGATCGTAAAAAGTCCCATCAATGACACATGATACCAGAACTGTATCCCCGGGCTGATCTGCAGTCTCATGAGCACAGCGCCGCCTGTCCAGGACAATAATGCCGACAGTATTGCCTTGAGATCTCTTACTTCTGATGATTTCTCTGCAACATTCAGAAAACAGAATAGTAAAAACAGATAGCATATGAGTGCAGCCATTGGAATACCAATATATATATTTTTGATCAACACCAGATTCATGAAATGTTCCATTTTTCATTCTCCTTCGTGTGAAATATCGTATTTCCATTCGCAGTCTGCCGTCAGATACTGTCTCTGTACGCAGACATATATCATTATGTTACCATATTTTTACATTTCATACAAGAATCTGCACGCTTGTCCATTTCCGTTTCGGATCTGTCCCTGTTCCGTTTCAGTTTCCCTGCCGGAAGCTGTTTTTCTCCTTCGTAAGTTCCAGCATAAGCATAAGCACACTCCATTTCCGGTTCGATGGTGTAAGGACTGCTTTATAGTCAACCGGAATCTGTTTCCGGCGCAGTTCAAACAGTATTTTGTCAAAATGCTTTTCATTCACACCGCAGAATACCATAAGGCTCTCCTGTGGTGCGCTGCCGCTAAATGGTGCTGTGAGCACGTTCTTTTTTCCCTCTGCGAGATCCCCGATACTCTGCCGCAAATCTGTGGTTTTGATCTCCTCCAGGCGGATTTTCATTGGCGCAAGCAGCTGTTTTACCGCTTCTTTTTCTTTTACCTGATAGATTAATATTTTTTCCATGTTTTTCTCTCCAGACTTAAGAAAAGCCAAACACAAAATATGTCTGGCTTTTTCTTTCATTCTATCATTTTTTATAACACTTCTTCAATAATTTTCTTTAAAGTGCCGGCAGAACTTTGCAGTTTTTCTGTTTCCTCCTCATCGAGAGCGATCGGGATCCGGTTTTCCACACCGTGTGCTCCCACGATCGCCGGCATGCTTAAGGAAATATCGGAAATCCCGAATTCTCCGTGCATCAGATTCGATACCGGTAAAATGGATTTTTCGTCGCGGATGATCGCCTCGCAGATTCTGCGCACTGCCATTGCAACTCCAAAGTAGGTCGCCTTTTTCTTTGCAATGATCTCGTAAGCACTGTTTTTTACATTCTCTGCAATACGCTCGGTCGCTTCGTCATGGTTGAAGTGTCCACGCATCTCGCAGAATGTATTGATCGGCACACCCGAAACAGTGGCGCTGCTCCATGCTGCAAGCTCGCTGTCGCCGTGTTCGCCGATGATGAATGCGTGCACACTCCGGCTGTCCACATTCAGATGCTCTCCGAGGTTGTATTTTAATCTTGCAGTATCTAACACCGTTCCGGAGCCAAGCACCCTGTTTTCCGGGAAACCGGACAATTTCAATGCCGTGTAGGTCAGGATATCCACCGGATTGGAAACGATCAACAGGATTCCTCCGCAGTTTCTTTTTGCAATTTCCGGAATGATGGATTTGAAAATACCAACATTTTTCTGGACAAGGTCTAATCTTGTCTCATCCGGTTTCTGATTGGCGCCTGCTGTCACGATGATGATCGCTGCATCCACAATATCATCATAATCTCCGGCATAGATTTTCATTGGTCTTGCAAAAGGAAGTCCATGGCTGATGTCCAGCGCCTCTCCCTCTGCCCTGTTTTTATCAGCATCGATCAGAACCATCTCGGAAAACAGACCGCTTTCCATTAATGCAAATGCTGTTGCAGATCCTACAAAACCGCATCCGATCATTGCCACTTTTCTCTGATTTACGCTTGTTTCACTCATATTTTCGTCCTCTCTTTCTTTTTTCCGAAATATCTCCTGTAAGTGGAGACAACCGCAGAATTTTACTATTATCCCAGGATTCTTCCATCCGTAGAAATGGTCACTACCTGCCATGGAATGAATTTTCCACTGTTCTGCAATGCTTTTTTCGCAGCCATCTCAATTCCGCCACAGCAAGGCACTTCCATACGTGTTATTGTAACAGATTTGATGTCATTGTTTTTGATAATTTCTGTCAACTTTTCAGAATAGTCCACATCATCTAACTTTGGACACCCGATCAGTGTCACATGGCTGCGGATGAATTTACGGTGGAAATCTCCGTAGGCGTATGCGCTGCAGTCCGCTGCGATCAGCAGCTTTGCGCCGTCAAAGTATGGCGCACGGACCGGTGCAAGCTTGATCTGTACCGGCCACTGAGTCAGTTCGGAATGGATTTCTCCTGCCGCCTGCAGCTCTGCGCTGCTGTCTGCATCTGCCTCTCTCCGGATGGCTCTCGCCTGGCTTCCCGGACATCCGCATGGAGTCTTTGCCGCCTCTTTGCTCTTTTTATGTTCTTCCACTGCCTTCTCATCATAAGCTGCCGCCTCACGCTCCACAAAATGGATCGCATCTACCGGACAGGCCGGCAGACAGTCGCCGAGACCGTCACAATAATCATCGCGCATAAGCTTCGCTTTTCCATTCACCATTGCGATTGCTCCTTCATGGCATGCCTCTGCGCAAAGACCACATCCTACACATGCTTCCTCGTCGATCTCTATAATTCTTCTTACCATCTTCCATTCCTCCTGTTGTCTGCATATCTATTATTTGTTTCATTTGACTTTCTATGTGCATACTAATATAATAAAGAAAATTTTTCTGTTGTTTTTACAACGTAATTATGTTTTATTCTACGAACATACATTTGAAGGGAGTTTCTATGACAAACGACGATCTGCTTTTATTACAGACCTCTGTATTCACAGGGATCACAACCGATGAGATCAGGGACATGCTCTCCTGCCTCTCTGCACGAGAGACGACATTTATCAAAGATGAGATCATTTTTTCCTATGGGGAAAATATCACCAGCATCGGCATTGTGCTTGAGGGGAGTGTACACATTGTAAAAGAGGACTTCTGGGGCAATGCCAATCTGATGGCAGAATGTGTCCCGGGCGATATTTTCGGGGAAGCCTATGCGATCAATTCCACCGAACCTCTGGAAATGAATATTTTTGCTGCTTCCACCTGCCGCGTTTTGTTTCTGGAGGTCTCTAAGATTCTGACGGTCTGCCCCTCCGCCTGTGCGTTTCACAACCGGCTGATCCGCAATCTTCTAACGTTAGTGTCCCGGAAAAATTTCCAGTTAAACCGCAAATTAGAACATATGTCCAAGCGCACCACCAGAGAGAAACTGCTCTCCTACCTGTCCATGGAGTCGAAAAAAGCCAATGCTTCAACCTTTACCATTCCATTCAACCGCCAGCAGCTTGCCGACTATCTCTCTGTCGACCGCTCTGCCATGTCCAATGAATTGTGCAAATTGAGAGATGCCGGCATTTTGGAATTCAACAAAAATACCTTCACGATTTTTGAGAAAAACGACTAAAAGAAACGCTATGATGCTAATTCCTGCACCATAGCGTTTTTTCAGATTCCATTCTCCTTCAGGTAATCCACCCAGATCCCATATTTTGAACCATACAGATGAATGTCGTCGAACGTCAGACTACTCTTCAAGTTGCCTTCCTCATCGCATACGACCTCATTCATGTCAAGGTAAAAGATATTTTTTCCGTCTGCGAGTGCAGCGATCCGCTCATTCCGCTGCTCGATCCCCACATTGTTAAAGATCGGATCTTTATCACTTTTTTCTTTTGCAACCTTCATGATCCCCTGAACGAAGATCACAGCGTCCGGCTGCAGTTCCCGGAATTTTTCCACTGAATCCTCATAGGCTGTCATGAAACCGTCCAGCGTTCCCCTTCCCATCTCATTGATTCCGATCTGGAAATAGATTTTCCCGTATTTTTTTGCCTTAAGCGCTTCCTCTAATGTCACTTTTTCCCCGTCCACTTCACAGAACTTTTCTGTCCAAAGGTTGTATACGTTCATGCCGACGGTCGCATAAAAAGTGCTGTCATCGAGTCCGCCGTAATCATGAAGTCCCACGGTTCTCGAGTCACCGATAAACACTGCGTCCGAGAAGTACCCGGCGTCCACCGCATGAAAGCTTCTTACTTCCTCCTGCTCTGTCTCCGCCACTGTCTCCGTTTCTGCCATACTCTCCGTTCCCTCTGCGGCAGGTTCTGTGCTCTCAGTCGCGGAGATCTGCTCCTCATCTCTTCTCAGTTCTGCCAGATGTTCCCATTTATCCCAGAGTGACTCATGGTCGCTGCTCCATGGGTAAATCCCATCGTGTATGCCCTGCATGACCAGAACAAAGTACGGTGTTTTTACCGGATCGACCGTATAACGGCTGTAAATCGTATCTTTTCCCAGAAATCCTATCACTGACAGGATTGCCCAGCCAGCTAAAATCAGAATGGTGATTTTGCAATATCTGATTTTTTTCATTTCTGCTCCTTCCTGTTATCTAAAAATTAAAGTATAAAAATGGATTGTTTGCAGATACCGCAAGGTAGTACATGCTGAGTGCAAAGATCACCGCAATTGCCAGCGTACCGAGCATCCCCCGCTTTATTTTTCCATAAATCACCGCCGGAACCGGAGTTGCAAAAAGAACTCCCATCGCCAGCAGGCTGTCATAATCTTTCAGATATTTGATATAATCCATGGAATTGACCATGCCGGTATGTGCATTCACAAACGGAAACATACGTGTCAGATAAATTCCAAGCTGATGCACATCCGTGATCGTAAATGCCATCCATGTCACAGGCACAAACAGCAACAGATAGACATGTCCGATCACTTTGCTTTTCTGTAAAAATGGAAGCAAAAACAATTTTTCCAGAAATAAAGCCCCGAGCAGCATGCCGCCCCAGATCAGGAAATTATACCCTGCCCCGTGCCACAGCGCGGTCAGTATCCACACAGCAAAAAGGTTGAACATCGTCCGCAGTCTGCCTTTCCGGCTTCCTCCGAGCGGAATGTATACATAATCGCGGAACCACCGTCCCAGTGTAATGTGCCAGCGGCGCCAGAACTCCGTCACCGATTTTGAGATATATGGAAAACGGAAGTTTACCGGAATCTGGAATCCTAACATTTTTCCGAGTCCGATCGCCATCATCGAATATCCTGCGAAATCAAAATACAGCTCCATGGAATATGCGACCGCACCCAGCCACGCCAACGGCGTTGAGATACTGTTAAACCCGATCGTCTGCACGTTGTTCCACAACATTCCCACCCGGTCAGCGATAATGACTTTGGATCCGAGTCCGATCACAAGGATACGGATGCCACTCTCAAAATCCCGTGCTGTCACCGTCCTTCTTTTCAGGCAGCTGCTCACCTCGGTATAGTTTACGATCGGTCCGGCGATCAGCTGTGGAAACATTGTCAGATAGGTTCCAAGGTTAACATAAGATTTTTCTGCCGGGACAATGCCACGGTACACATCGATCACATACGCTGCGATCTGGAAGGTGTAAAAACTGATCCCCAACGGCAGCTTCGTGGTCAGACCGCTGTATTTAAAGAAAAAGAGCATTCCGAAATCGTAGCAAAGCGCCAGAACAAGCAGTACTGCCTGTCTTCTGCCTCTTCCGTCCTCCGGTGTTTTATACATGCTGCGTGCGATCACATAGTTCACCGTGACTGACGCTAACAGCAACAGGACATACTGCGCCTCACCATAGGTGTAGAAGGCAATGCTCCCCAAAAAGAGTACTGCATTGCGGAACTTCTTCGGTGTGATAAAATATATGATTAAAAAAGCCGGCAGAAACCGGAACAAAAATTCAAAACTGCTAAATACCATACGTAATTCTTTCTCTCATTCTCCTGCTTGTGCTGCACGATCAACGTGCTTTTCTGCAAAAACTCTACCTGTTTTTCACAAAAATAACTGTCTGTTTTCTTTTTTTATTATATGCACAGACTGTTGTTATTATAGATGAAAAAAATAAATATTACCATATGATTAATTTTAAAAATATATTAAATCCATGCTATTTTGTAACTTTTCTGTAATGATTAGGCACGGACGCTGCTTTTCTCAGATTTTCCGGAAACCATGTTACTGTTTTCCCTGCAGAAATGCTTCGATCTCCCCGATAAAATACAGTGAGCCGAATGCCACTGTCTTTTCTGTGGATGATTTTGAGAAATCCGGCAGCACATCCGCAAGGTTCTGATACGCCTCCGCCGGGATTCCTTTTTCCCGGATGCAGTCTGCGAGCGCCTCTCCCTGCAATGCCCTCTCACTCTCCACAGTCACTGTCTTAAAATCCAGTGCCAGCGGAAGAAGTTCCCGGATCATTTCCCCATAATCTTTATCCGCCATGACACCCATGATAAAATGGAATTTTTCATCCGGATACATTGTCTCCAGACTTTTTTTCAGCGCCTCCACACCGTTACTGTTATGCGCACCGTCCATCAGGAAAAACGGATCATTGCTCACAAGCTCCATGCGCCCCATCCACTGCGTCCGGTCGATCCCTTCCCGGATCGCATGCTGCAAAGCTTTCCGTTCCGGCACATTCTTTTTTCCTGCAAAATATTTTTCAAAAAATAATTCTGCTGCAAGCATTGCCGCCACGGCATTTTCATACTGGTGCACACCGAGCATTTTCATTGTGACTGCATCGTATCCAGCGTATGAAAAACACTGTTTTCCGTCCTTTTGTGGCAGGATCCTGATCTCATCCAAGTTTACGACTTTTGTAGTTTTGATATCTGCACGCTCTGCGGCTTTGTTTAACACGTCCATTGCTTCTTTTTCCTGGCTCTCTAACACAAGCGCTGTGCCGTGCTTGATAATTCCTGCTTTCTCTGCTGCAATTTTGGCGAGTGTGTCACCAAGGATCGCCATATGGTCAAAACCGATTTTTGCAATGACGGTCACATCCGGCACTCCGCAGGCATTCGTGGAATCATACGTTCCGCCAAGTCCTGTCTCCAAAATCACAACATCACACTTTTGTTCCTTAAAATAAAGCAATGCCATTGCAAGACAGTAATCAAACATTGTCGGACAAACGCCAAAATCCATAGAGAGAAGCCTGTTTCCAAGGCGCATGGTATCCTCTTTTGAGATCATATCTCCCTGCACCTGGATGCGCTCCCTGAAATCCACCAGATGTGGAGAAGTAAACATCCCGGTTTTCAATCCTGCACATTCGAAAACAGAGCGCAAAAAAGCAGAGACGGAGCCTTTGCCGTTCGTCCCTGCTATGTGTATGATGCGTAAATCTTTCTCCGGGTGTCCTAACTGCTCTAACATTATCTTTGAGATCTCGACACCCTTTAAGTTTCCAAATCTTCTTTTATTTTCAATCGCTGTTACTGTTTCTTCGTATGTTAATGTCTGCATCTGACTATACTGCCATGATCACGCCGCCGTCGTTGGCATACATGCTGCTGACACCTGCGGTATTGATGATGATGATCTTTTTGAACTTCGCAATCTTCTCGATTTTTTCCTTCACTGCTTTTGCCCTCTCCGGACAGTTACAGTGTGAGATCGCAAGAATACGGTTCTCACAGTCTTTTGTTTTTGAGATCATATCCTTCACCATGCGCTCAAGCGCCTTGTTCATGCCGCGCGCCTGACCTAACTGGCAGATTAATCCCTCCTTCGTTGAGCCCATAACAGGCTTGATATTTAATGAATTGGCAATAAATGCTTTCAGGTTGGAAAGTCTGCCATTCTTTCTCAATGTCTCTAATGTCTCCAATACAAAATAGGTGTTCATGGACTTGATGTACTCTTCCACCTTCTCCACAACCTCTTCAAAACCGCATCCGGCTTCCTCAAATTCCTGTATCTTCATGCCGATGAGAGTTTCACCGATGGACGCGGATCTCGAATTGAACACATAAATTTTCTTTGTATCTCCGTGCTCTTCCTCATATAGATTCTTTCCGAGCACTGCACTGTTGTAAGAGCCGCTTAAACCACCGGACAGTGTCACGGCATAAACATGGTCTGCCTCGCCCTCATAAGCATCCATATACTGCTCCGGTGACGGGCAGGAGGACTTTGGTCCTTTCAGGCTCTCTCTGACTCTTCTCAAAAAATCTGACTGATCAAATGTGCTGTCATCCCTGATACGGCATCCGTCTACTTCCAGCTCCAATGAAACGGTCTCATAATGTCCGTCCTGTTTTAATTCTTCCGGTAATTCCCCACAACTGTCTATTACAATCTTATACATAGTATCCTCCTTGTTTTGCGAAGCAAAATGCGACTGTCCTTACAGGAGCAGAGGATTTAGCCTCCTTGTGATATTCATTATTATATCAAAAGTTTCTTTTTTCTATTACATGTAGTATTGATTACTACGTAACATTAACATAAAAACTTTACTTTGTATAGAGGATATTATGATTTTTATTAAAATTTTATAGTCAGCACGTTCTGGTCGGAATCTTCCAGATAATATAAAGATGTCAGTCCTTTGCAGTAATGCACGATCTTCTGATCCGTGATAAAGTAGGAGAATGCCTGTTCATACAGCTCCCTGTCTGCAAACCTGACAGAGCAGAAACCATCTCCCTGCTCATAGGCAGTCCGATATACATTTCCGATGTTGTCTGCATCCCATGTGTCAAAATAAAGATTTTCATGGACATAATAATTGTCTTTTACCGCCTGACACACCGGAACGATAATATCGTCATTCGGCTGATGCGTTTTCTGTAATTCCCCGGTCGTAACTGCAAAATAATTATAATTGATAAAGGAATCCAGCCCCATTCCATCACCGCTGTAGGTGGCATTTCCCCATGTCGTATCCATGTAATAATACTCTCCATCCAGCTTTACCAGATTCCATGCATGAGACTGTCCGTCTGCCGTTCCGGCCACCACTGCACAGGGAATGTCCAGTTTTTCCAGAAGATACTGCGTTGCTGCAGCGTATCCCTGACAAACCGTTTCCCCATTGACAAACACACTGATAATGTTCTGATTGTCCGGCGCACCTGTGCTGTACGCAACATTCGAAGCCAGATAATCAAACACATATTTTGCTTTGTCATAATCCGATGCCTCCGTATCAACTCCTGCCAAAATCTGACTGACTGTCTCGTCGATCTGTGCCTGCATGTCCATCCGCTCATCATCCGTCAGGGTAAACTTTGGTGTAAAATGGAGATCCACCAGCTTTTCCCCTCTGGTATACTGCGTGTAAGTGTAGCCCGATACCCAGAACAGTCCGCCGTGGTCCGCCATCACCGAAACATACGCCTGATGCAGGACTTCGTTGTCTAACGTGCTCAGCGCCACATCTTCTTTTTCATAGAGAATCGCATCATAAACCTCATCGTACACAGTGCGTACTTCCTCCGGAAGCGTCTGATATGCATAACAGTCCGCAGACTGCTTTTCAACGGATGGCTCTGCCTGCTTCTCTGTTTCCCCGGAAACTGCTGCCTGCTCAGTGTCCGTTTCCTGTTCTTTACTTTTTACTTCCGTGCCTTTTCCTTCCGCAATTTTCTCCTCCACATAGCGGGTAATATCGGATAATTGATTCGTTGTCTGCTGACACCCCGAAAGCAGAATGAGTGCTGCACACGCCGCACTCCCTGCCACATAGGAAAAAAATTTTTTTCTCACCTGATTCTCCTGTCAAATTCATACTTCACGCTGTATGCATCTTTTTTGCAGTTCAGCCAAAATAAGCGCTCACCAGATCCTTCAATGCCTGCTGGTCTGCTGCTGCCATCAGTTCTCTTGCAGAATGCATTGCAAGCAATGGGATTCCGATATCTACTGTTTTAACCGGAAGTAACGCTGATGCGATCGAGCCTAATGTGCCGCCTCCTGCAAGATCCGAACGGTTCACAAATTTCTGATATGGGATCTGATCCTTCTCACAGATCTGCTGGATCACTGCGACCGCACCACAGTCCGTCGCATAGGACTGCGAGCATGCTTCCTTGATACAGAATCCTTTTCCAAGCACCGGCTTGTTGGTCAGATCCATCTTTCCGGCATAGTTTGGATGAAGTCCATGTGCCACATCCACGGATAAAATCATGCTGTTGTACAGTCTGTTCCACACTTCTTTTTCCAGTCCGCACTCAGTCAGAATGCGCACCAGCATATCATGGAGCAGAATGGAACCGGCACCCTGTTTGGAACGGCTTCCGATCTCCTCGTGATCGAACAGTGCAATGAGATTCATGCCGTCCGCCCTGTCGCTGTCGATGATCGCAGACACCAGTGCAGAACAGGAATTTAAGTTATCGAGTCTGGATGCAGAGATAAACTCATCGTTTAATCCCACAAACTCCGGCTTTTCTTTATTGTAAATAGTCAGCTCAAAATCCAGAATATCCTCTTTTTTCACAGCAAGCTCTTTTGCAAGAAAATCAAGAAAATAGTCTGCATCATCGGAAAGTCCGCAGATCGGGAGCAGTTCCGTCTGCTTATTTAATTCCACGCCCTTGTTCACCTCACGGTTCATGTGGATCGCAAGATTCGGGATGGTCATAAGATTTTTTTCAGACTGGAACGTGACCACTTTCGGTGTAAACACATCCCCACTGCGCACTGCAACACGTCCGGCTACCCCAAGCGGACGGTCGAGCCATGTATTTAAGATTGCTCCGCCGTAAACTTCCACATTCACCTGTGCGTATCCGTTTGTCTGAATATCGCAGGACGGTTTGATCCTTAAGCATGGGAAATCTGTATGTGCTGCTGCAATGCGGATTGCAGGCTCTCTGTCACTCCAATTCTGCGGTAATGTGAATGCAAACAATGTCGTTTCATGATGATTTATCACATATTTTCCGCCCGCTTTTAGATTCCATGTCGTACCGTAATCAACCACTTCAAACCCGGCATCTGTCAGTCTTTTTTCGCATGCGCTCACTGCGTGCGCCGGTGAGATTCCTTTTTCCAGTAAATCAAATAAAATTTCTGTCTCTGTCATATCTGTTACCAACCTTTCCATCAAACCGCAGACTTTTTATCTGCGGTCGTAAATCTGTATCATTATTCCGTATTTTGCATTCGCAAATCCTCTGTATTCTAGCATATTTTCTCTCATTTGTCATTTCAGTTATTTACAAGAAAACAAACCAATGATAAATTTATGTTGATACCATTTTCTTTTGGGAGGATTTTATGATCGCTTTAAAAATTGCCGAAATCAAAGACTTTATGAATAAATTACTGTGCCAGGATGTGTTTGACCACTTTCTCATTCAGGAGGCTGTCATCACAACGAATGTATCCTGCCATATCGACGGCACGCTGCAAAAAGACTTCTACACCTTAGAAGAACTCGAAGAACAGAATCTCACCGGGCTTTCCTTTGTTCCGTATGGTCTTTTGCGCAGTTCCTGTTTCAACCTGATCAAAGGAAAGAAAACTCCTTCTTATTTCAAGTTTTCCCTCCTTTTATCGCCGGAAAATCTCAAACGCACCCTCTCCCAGACCGGAAGCTCTTTCACGGAAAATGATATTTCCGCAGTGTTCTTAAATATCCGCTTCCAGAATGGAGAACTGACCGTGACCACGGGTATCTCCTACCGGATCTTCTCGACCGACAAAACGCTTGAGCACGAGTGGGACACACTCCTCAAACGCTTTCTGACGAAAAATCAGATTTCATTTGACGAATTGTAGCGTCTGGCTTCCCCCTCTCTCCCGGCTTTTGCCAAAGTGTAAAGCTATGGAATGGATAAAAGGGTTCCTTATAAAACTTTTGTGAGAATTGAGTGCATTTATCAGTGTTCACATTTTGACTTTAAGTTTATGTACATTCATCAATGGACAGTCCACGCAATGTGTCCGTCTGGGACACACTTCCTTTATCTGTATCTAGCGCAAGTAAATGCCGGAATCAGCATCCTTTATTGCAGGTCAAAAATCAAAAAAAGCCCGAGTGATTTTTGACCTGCTCATCTGCTGATTTTCCGGCATGTAACTTGCGCACGATACAGATAAGAAGGAAGTGTGGCCGCAGACGAACACATTGTGCGGACTGTCCATTTCTGAATGAATATAAACAATCAAAAAAGTCAAAATGTGAACACTGATAAAGCCGCAATTCGAGCAAGTTTTATAAGGAACCCTTTTATCTATTCCATAATGAAACCAAGTAAAAGCCGGGAGAGAGGGGAAAGACAGACACTACAATACCACGGTAAATAAGATTGATTTTCCGTCCTCGCTTTTGGCTGAGATTTTGCCCTTGTGTGCTTTCACGATCGCATACACGACGGAAAGTCCGATTCCAAAGCCCCCGGTCTTGGAATTGTGGGAAGCGTCCATACGGTAAAAACGTTCGAAAAGCATGTCCAGCTTTCCTTTTTCGATCTGGTCTGTGGTATTCCACACGGTGATGATTTTGTTTTTTCCGGAAGTTTTTAGTGCGATGCGGATGATGCCCTGCTCTGAGGAATATTTCATTGCATTGTCCAAAAGCAGGGAGATCATCTGCCGGATATTTTTCTCATCGCCGATATATTCCACATGCTCTGCCACATTGATCTCAAATTGTTTTCCTTTTGTTTTTGCGACAGAGCGGAATCCCTCTGCGGTATCAAGCACTGCATCCGAAAGTGAAAATGACACTTTTTCCAGCTTTGTCCCTTCCTCGTCCATGCGGGAGAGAAACACCAGTTTTTCCGTGAGGGAAGTCAGTCTTGCAATCTGTTTTCTCGTACTCTGCGTCCACTCGTTTTCCCCCTCCATCATCTCCATGACTTCGGTGTTGGCATCGATGATCGTGAGCGGCGTTTTGATCTCATGGCTTGCGTCCGTGATAAAGCGTTTCTGTTTCTCATAGCTCTCTGACACCGGTTTTAACACTTTTCCGGAGAAAAAGTAGATCATGACAAACACGATAACAAGTCCGAGTGCTCCTGTTCCCACGCTCGTAAGAACGTACGTTCTGATAGTAGAGATTTCCCGCTGGCAGTTTAAAAATACATACATCGTCGTGCCGTCACTGTCCGTTGCAAGATATTTATAATCAGCGAAAAAGCCTTTTTTCTTTCCTTTTTTCCACAGCTCCGCTGCGTATTCCTCCGCTGTCCCGGCTGAAATGGAAGCAATTTTTCCGGTATCCACAGATTCCACCGTACCGTCCGATGCGATCGTCACTGTAAAATACCGGGTGTCAAACGGGCTTTCCTGCGAAATTCCGTGTTTTTGGAGGTCATTCATTGCCGGTGGCTGATCTGTCTTAGGTTCCAATTTTTTTCCAGAATCTCCGGGTGTCATATCCGGGAAAGTACCTCCATTGTCAGCGATCAGGGAGAGTCTTGCATCCAGCGCCTGATTGGTAGTGATGTAGTTTGCAATATTGATCGTTCCGACAATTGCGATCAGCACGATAGAAACCGACAGCATTGCAATCGCAATAAATTTTCTTCTTAATTTATTAAGCATTGTCTTTCTCCAATGAGTATCCAAGTCCTCTGGCCGCCCTGATCTTCACCTGACTTCCAATGGAGGTTATTTTTTTTCTCAGATAGGAAATATACACCCATACGACATTTTGTTCCGCTTCTGAGTCGTAGCCCCAGATTTTATCCATAAAAAGATCCGGGGAAATGACCTGTCCTGGATTAGACATGAGCATTTCAAGCATCTGGTATTCCTTGCCAGCAAGACGGATACCTTCTGGATTCTCCGGTCCTGTGAGCTGATAGGTAGAACGGTTCAGTGCAATATCGCCAAATGTCAGCACATTATCGGTCGTGTCCGTCTGCCTCCTTGTCATTGCCCGGATCCTCGCCAGAAGCTCTTTCATGGAAAATGGTTTCGGCAGATAATCGTCTGCGACGCTGTCTAAACCCTCCACACGGTCATCAATCTCTGCCTTTGCTGTGAGCAGCAGGACCGGAACAGAACTTCCATGTCTGCGGATTGTTTTTAATACGGTGATACCAATTCCTGCCCTTCGCTGTTTTTATTCTGCGGTCACTTCTGTCGTCGTTCCCGATGTTGTGAGCGTGTACGTTGCTCCGCTCTCCACCTCTGCGGTGCTGATGATCACACAGTCATAGGATTTTAATGCCGTGTAACTTACGATCACATTTCCCTCACTGTCTGTCAGCACAACGTTGCCGCCTTCCATTTGTTCTCCTAATTTTACCATAAGAACCTTCTGTTTGGAAGAATCACTCATCACCTCTGCCATGCCGCTGCTGCCGATTGCCACAAGCGTTCCGCCGTTCACATACGCAGACGACCGGTCGCCGTAATCGATCGCACTGTTTCCGTTATCAGACGGACCGTCAATGTAGATCTCACCGCCGTTGATCGTCAGATCGCCGTTGGAATCCACGCCGTCGCCACCTGCCAGAATGTGGATATATCCACCGTTTAATTCCATCCACATTTCATTATCTGTTGTCTCTTCTGTCTCGTCATCCGCAGAATCCATGCCTTTAAAGTGATCGCCAAATGTTCCAAAACCACTCTGATCCGTGCCGCCTGCTGTATTAATACCGTCATCTCTTGCCGTGATATCAATCGTTCCATCGTTGATCGTCACCGTCAGGCCTTCCAGACCTTCATAACTCTCTGTCACGGTGATCGTACCGCCATTTACTGTCAGTGCATCATCTGCATGCACACCATCATCGCCTGTCGCAAGCGTGTATGTTCCATCTGCGATCGTAATATTTGCATTGCTGTGGATGGAATCATCTGCGGAATCAATCTGATAAGTGCCTCCATTTAAGTACATGCCGCCACCTGCCTTGATTCCTTTTGTGCTGGTGCCGCTCTCATCGGTTGTGGTATCCTGTGGCATATTTTCTCCGTCCGGCTTCTCGCCCATTTCCGGCATATCTTCCCCGTCCGGTTTCCTACCGTTTTGCGGCATTCCGCCACCCGGTTCTCCCGGCATGTCTGACTCATGTGTTTTCTGACTGTTTGCAGCGCCGCCTCCGGCTGTGATGTCAAATGTTCCATCCTCGATCTGCACGATATTGGAAGCATCCATGCCATCGCCATCACTTGTGATTGCAAAATCACCGTCTGCAATATAAATATAGCCCTTTTCTTCATCATCTGCATTTTCCGCATGAATGCCATCTTTTTCTGCGGTTAAAATAAAGGTTCCATCTGCGATACGCACACTGTCTTTTCCCGATAATGCGTGCCCTGCTGCTATGATATCGTATGTACCGCCTGTGATCTTCAGATCATCTTTGGATACAATTCCATGTCCTTCTGCTGATACGATCGTCAGACTTCCAGTGCCGTTTAACGTAAGGTCTGATTTTGCAAAAATCACGGCATCAATGTTGTTGTCGTCAATCGCAACATACTCATCCGTATTGCGAAGCGTATTCTGCGATCCTTCTGCAAGCGTTACAAATACTTTCTCTGCACTTTTTACATACACGGCTGCACTTGAAGCACAGGTAATGTCCACATTATCAAATACAATCTGCACTTTCGCATTATCTGCATCCACCACAATCTGTCCTTCCGACAGTGTTCCGGAAAAAATATAAGTCCCTTCTGCCGTGATCGTCACCGTCTGTCCATTGATCGCAACGCCATCCGTTTCCCCTGTGATACCATCACCGGAAAGTGTGACATAAACTGCCCCACTCTCCTCATAGGTTCCTGCCAGATCCCGCTCAGTAAACATATCTGCACTTGAAAAAGATCCTGCTTCACTCTGTGCTGATGTTTCTTCTGCATTTGTTTCTGTTTCCGAGGAAACAACATTGCCAGTACTGCTCTTTGCCCCTGTACAGCCTGCCACTGCCGTCATGGATAATGCCGTGGCACAAAACAATGCCAGCAGTTTTTTTCTTCTATAACTCATTGAAATTTGCCTCCTGTCTCATCATACTGATTTCCAGATTTCCGTTTCTGCATCTCAATTCATCGAGAAATGTTTTCTCTTCCGCATTGTCTTTTAACGTCACATGATAGGTGAGTTTGTAAAGACTTCCCATATTGGAAGTTTTCACAGCGACTACTTCGCAGGATGATAAATATTTTTCAAAAAGATCATCAAATGCTGCTCCGTAATTTAAATCCTCCGGGATTGTGATCCGAAGTGTTTTCTCCCTTACTTCTGCTTTTTTTACACCGGATCCGGTCACATTTAACACAAACATCACGGCTCCCATAATGAGTGAAAACAGTACTGCATACCCAAGATACCCCATCCCTGCGATCAGTCCTGCCGCCATTGCAAGAAAAATGGTTCCGATCTCTTTTGCAGTTCCCGGCACAGAACGGAAACGTACAAGCGAAAATGCTCCTGCCACAGCCACTCCGGCACCTACATTTCCGTTTACCATCATGATAACAATGCAAACGATCGCCGGAAGCATTGCGAGTGTCACTGCAAAGCTTGTCATATAACGGCTTTTATAAGTGTAAACCCATGTGATGAATGCCCCGATCACCAGTGACACCACAATACAGATTAAAAAATCCGGCACGGAAATCACCGCCGTACCTGCTGCATCAAAAATTCCTGTAAATAAATTGTTTAACATATTAATTTCTCCATTTCTTTTTTAACATTTTATTGCCTGCTGCACAACCTCATCTCCGGTAAACACAAAGAAATTTTCCGGCGGACAGCTTCTCTTCTCTCTCTCATAAATCGTGCGGTAAGCGGTCGCATATTTGGAAAATGACGTTTTGTAAATCTGGTTTTCTGTCAGAAAATGAACCATCCAGAGCGGTATTGCGCCCGCCGTTTTCACTTCCATAAGCACTTTATTTTTAGCTAAAATTGCTTCCCCATAAATCCCCCTGCAGAGCGAAAGGTCGTAATTTCTCCAGAGAATGTTCTGATCAAACGTGATCCTGAACTCGTGATTGTCCTTCGCATAAAAAGCTTCTCTCTCATAAGAAAGCATTACTGCCGGAGCCAGCTTCTTATAATTTTCCAGACAGTAATCGATTTCTCTGGTGATCTGTGTGTCTTTTACTTTTTCATGAAAAAGCAGATAACGTTCTGCCTCGTCCTCTGTCATTGCAATTCTTCTTTTGTATACAACTGACTCATACTTCTTTTTCAGTTCCACAAAAACGGTCGTGTCTTTGTCTGCCGTTCCGTAACTTCTCAATCTCAGTTTTTCTTTATAAACCGGATGTTCCATCGATCTTTGGATCAGCAGATAGTCCGGTGTATCAAAGTAGAGACTGCATATTGTACTCACTCCATGCTCGTCTGCGATCATATACTGTTTCATTTGATTTTTTAACAGTTCCGCCTGCGTGATATCCAACATATATTTGATCTCACACCTTTTAAATATCATCTGATCTGCCATAAGTGTCTCCTTTCCTTTGCGCATATCTTATCAGGCGAACCTTAAATGAACTTAAAAAAAAGAAACCATCCTTTAAAAAATGGTTTCTTTGTCATGATTCATTATGTTTTTCTGTTATCTGGATTCGGACTGGAGTTCGGCGATGGCGGTGTGGCGTTGACCGATTTCTTTGCCGGCTTCCTCGCTCTGCTGATATGCTTTTTCTGCGACTTCTTCTGAATATTTTCTCATTATTTCACACACTGCGTTTACGCCTCCCTCTTCATGTTTCAGATAGTGCACACGGTTGGTTAATTTCGGAAATTTGGCATTATCTATCTCTTTTTTTATTATATAGAACCCCTCCAGATTCTTCAAGACTGTTTGCATGGATTTTTTAGTTATGTATACAAAAAAGAGTGCCGGAAAACCGACACTCTTTTTCAAATCCATTGTTTGCAATATCTTAATCTAGAAAAATAAAACAAGTTCTATTTAATAAAGAAAAAGGTACATGAAACTACTGATTTAGACTGTAGTAACAAGCGATAATAAAATTATCTTACTACTGTTACGTTTGTTGCCTGTGGTCCTTTTGCACCTTCAACAACTTCAAATTCTACTGCAGCGCCTTCTTCTAAGGATTTGAAACCTTCCATATTAAGACCTGAGTAGTGAACGAATACATCATTTCCCTGTTCATCGGAGATGAATCCGTATCCTTTTTGGTTGTTAAACCACTTTACTGTACCTTTGTTCATTGAAAAGTACCTCCAAAAAATATTTCTATGGTACACTTACCGCACCATAGTCACAGAATAACATAACAATTTCAAAAAGTAAAGCGTTATTATACTACATTGTGAGCTTTACCTTGATGATCCTTGCAACAGATTCATTGATACGATCCTCTGTGATCGTTCCACCAGTCACTGCATCCATCACACCCTGATATGCACTCTGGAAATCCTCCGGCATTAAGATCATATCCACACCTGCCTGAATTGCCGTCACTGCCGCATCAGCAGAACTGTATGTTCCGGTGACCGCCCCCATATTCATTGCGTCTGTGATCACTACACCATGGAAGCCAAGCTGGTTGCGAAGCACATCTGTCACCATGACAGAGGAAAGCGAAGCCGGCGTATCATCCCCTGTAACAGCTGGTGCTGAAATATGTCCTACCATCACAAAAGATGCTCCGTTATTCACTGCCTGCTGGAATGGAACAAGCTCATTTGCCAGCAGGTCATCCAAAGATTTATCTGTAGAAACTGCCCCGTCATGGGAATCCCCTGCTGTAGCTCCCTGTCCCGGAAAATGTTTTACCACGCTTAATATCTGGTGTTCGTTCAGTCCCTGCATCTCAGCACAGACCATATCCGCCACAAGCTGGCTGTCTGAACCAAATGACCGGTCTTTGATCACAGTGTTATCCGGATTCGTCAACACATCCGCAACCGGAGCAAAATCCATATTAAAACCAAGTGTGTTCAGATACGTTCCGATCGTACTTCCTGCATTGTATGCATTCTGGGAATCCCCGGTCGCTCCTACATCACTCATATTTCCAACATCTGTCACTCCAAAAGCACTGTTGGATGCAATCCTTGCTACTGTTCCACCTTCCTCATCCACACCGAGGAACACTGGAATTCCTACTATTTCCTGACTGTAGCTCTTCATATTGGTAAGCATCTGTGCCGTCTGATCGGTTCCGGTCAGGTTCTTTGCCATATAAATCAGACCACCGACCGGATACTGCGTGTAGGCTGTCTTTGTGGAATCTCCTGCCATCGTTGCTCCGTCCACTCCGGTCAGTGCGTCCGGTGTGATCATGAACATCTGCGCTACTTTCTGCTCTAAGGTCATGCCGGCAGCAATCTGCATTGCCTGATCCATCAACGGATCGCTGACTTCGGTTACCGGAGTTGTTTCCGGTTCTTCTGTCGCCTCTGTTGTCACGCTCTCGGTATTCTTTTCCGGTTTATCTGCTCCCGGTTTTACAAATTTATGGACTGCAAACACAATTCCTCCGATCAAAACTGCAAGTACTATAAAAAATACTGCCACAACTATGACCGCACTCTGTGTATCTTTTTTTCGTTTCTCTCGTCTTTCTTCCTGATTCATCTGTGTATTTCCTCTCTGGGGAATTTTGATCTACATGCTTCTACCCCGCAGTGCACGCCGTAATAATCAACGGTTTTTGGTTTATATCGTGGAGGCAATGATCTGCATTCTGCCCTGCAATTCCACGTTTCCGAAGCCATTTGGAAGTATGAAATGATCTCCTTTTTTCACCGGCTGACCGTTGACGATTCCATTGCCTTCCGTAACTGTCATATTCATAAAAGGCGCATTCTGCTCAAAAGTCATTTTACCTGAAACTTCTATTTTATAGATATGAAAGTATTTGCAGACATACAGTTCATTTAACGTATTGACCGGAAGATCTGCCACCGATTTCACACTGTCTGCAACCGATTTTGCAGGCACAGTGATCACGTCAATACTCTTGTCGATATGTAACTCTCTCGGCTTTCCATTGGAGAGACGGTCATAATCATAAACGCGGTAGGTAATATCACTGTTCTGCTGTGTTTCCAGAATTAGTGTTCCGCCTTTGATCGCATGAACTGTTCCCGGATCGATCTGAAGAAAATCGCCTTTTTTGATCGGGATTTCACGGATAAATTCACTCCACTTTCCCTCATGGATCATCCGGCTTAATTCCTCTTTTGTCCCTGCATTGTGTCCGATAACGATCGTTGCATTTTCCTTGCAGTCGAGAATGTACCAGCACTCTGTTTTTCCAAGTGAACCATTTTCATGGACTTTTGCATAATCATCGTCTGGATGTACCTGAATGCTCAGGTCATCTTTCGCATCGATAATTTTGATCAGGAGTGGGAAACGGTCACTGTCCACATTTCCGAAAACTTCCGGATGTTTTTTCCACAATTCGGACAGCTTCATTCCACTGAATCCACAGTCTCTTAAAGTTCCGTCTCCATTTGGATGTGCAGAAATTCCCCAGCACTCCCCTAAATCATTACCCTCGACCGGATAATGAAAATCCTCTCTCAATCTCGTACCGCCCCAGATGTTGTGTGTACATACCGGATCTAAAAATAAAATTTCTTTCGTGGTCTGATTCATTGATAAATTGCCTCCATTTGTCTTAATCACATCCTGATACCAAAATGCAGAATCTTTTACAATTCTCCGCTGTGTCATAAAATCCACATAAATCATGCCAAAACGTTCCTTGTATCCCTCTGACCATTCAAAATTATCCAGAAATGTCCACTGGAAGTAACCGCGGATATCGACTCCCTCATCATATGCCCTCTGCATGGCTCCGATGTAGGAATCCAGAAATGTGATTCGGTCATTGTCATGTACTCTGCCGTCAAAGCTTACATTGTCATGGCAGGACATACCATTTTCTGTAATATATAATGGAAGCTGATACCGCTCTGTCAAAAATTTGATTCCATAATAAAATGCTTTTGGTGTTACCGGCCAGTTGCACGCCGTCTTCGGAAATCCCGGTTCCCGATCCACAAACTCCGGTTCGCCGTCTGCGCCCTGACGCACGTAATAGCCATTATATATGTTCTGTCCCATAAAATCCAGTGGCTGATGGATCAGCTGCATATCTGTCTCTGTGATCTCCGGCAGATACTCTTTGAATTTTTCCAGTCCCTCTTTCGGATAATGACCTAAAAAGACCGGGTCTGAAAACCATGAGATATTCCAGGTCCAGTTATCCATCGGATTGTAAAAACCAAAATAAACTTTTCTGGCAGCTTCGATATCTTCAGCACTGTCCGTGTATGGATAAGCCACTCCCCCGGTCGGTGCAAAGCCGATCCGGATTTTTTGTTTTGCGTATTTTCTTAAATTTATCACTGCCTGTCCGTGCGCTTTCAACAGATTATGCGCGATCTGAAAAGTCTCCGGAATCGACAATTTCAATCCCGGTGCATGGACACCGCTTAAATGCCCAAGTCCTACCACACACTGTGGCTCATTGATCGTGATAAAATACTCGCAGAGATCCGAAAAATTCTCTGCCACCACTTTTGCATATTCCCCGAACCAATCTACCACTTCCTCATTCAGCCAGCCGCCCTTTTCCTGCAACGCCTGTGGAAACTCCCAGTGAAACAGGGTAATATATGGTGTAATGCCATTTTCCTTCATTGTAAGAATCATGTCGCGGTACATCGCAATCGCTTTTTCATTGACACGCCCGGTGCCCTCCGGCAGAATCCGCGCCCAGTTTAAGGAAAAACGATATGCTTTGATTCCGAGATTTTTCATTAATGCATAGTCATCTTTATAATGGTGCATGTGATCACAGCTTGTGTACGCATTCTGATTTTGAAAAATGCGTCCCTGCTCCGTAAAAGTGTCCCAGACCGTCTTTCCTCTTCCGTCATCCGGGTCAGTTCCCTCTACCTGATATGCGCTGCTTGCCACGCCCCAGACAAATTTGTCATCAAACATGTGATTCTCCTTCTCTGTCTCTGATTCTTGTTTTTTATTTTGGTATAAATATTAAATCTAAATTATATATTTACTTTTTCTCAGAGGCAATCACAACTTCTGCAAATATTCATTTATCTATTCTTCCACAAGATCCTTTTTTAATGCTTCCAGTTTTTCCTCTGCATCCTGCAAAGAGGTGCCTTTGACTCCATAGTAGAATTTGATCTTAGGCTCTGTTCCGGACGGGCGCACACAGCACCATGCATTGTCAGAAAGTTCATAATATAAAACATTGGAAGCCGGAAGTCCTGTTTTTGTCACTTCCCCGGTCTTTAAATCTTTTCTTGTATCCTCTTTGTAATCGCGGACTGCAAGCACTTCAAATCCACCGAGTGTTTTCTTTGGATTGTTCCGCATATCACTCATCATCTGCTGGATCTGGGCGGCTCCGTCGATTCCTTTTAAGGTCATCGTGGAAAGTCCCTCTCTGTAGTAACCGTATTTCTCATACAGGTCGATCATGGCATCCCACAATGTTTTTCCATGTTTTTTGCACCAGGAAGCCACCTCGCACAACATCATGACTGCTACGCAGGCATCTTTATCTCTTGCATATGTTCCGGCTAAGCATCCATAACTCTCCTCCAGACCGAATACATAGTTGTGGGAGTGGTTCTGTTCAAACCATTTGATCTGCTCTCCGATATACTTAAATCCGGTCAGTACCTCGATCAGTGCCACGCCATAGGAAGCTGCCATCGCTTTTGCCATGTCCGTTGTAACGATAGTCTCTACAAGTGCAGGATTCTCCGGCATCGTTCCGGTTGCCGTTTTCTCTCTTAAAATATATTCTGCGATGAGCATTCCGGACATATTTCCGGTGAAAGTCACATACTCTCCGGTCTTAGTATCTTTGCAGTATACGCCAAGACGGTCTGCGTCCGGATCTGTCGCAAGCACGATGTCTGCATCCACTTCTTTTGCAAGTTTTAAGGCAAGCTCAAATGCCTTTGGAGATTCCGGGTTTGGATATGCTACGGTCGGGAAGTTTCCGTCCGGAAGTTCCTGCTCTTTTACAACATAGACATTTTCAAATCCAAGTTCTTTTAACACACGGCGCACCGGGAGATTTCCGGTTCCATGTAGCGGTGTGTATACAATCTTGATGTCCTTTGCCATCTCTTTGATGATCTCCGGATGGATGGACTGTTTTTTCAGTTCTTCCATGTAACGGTCGTCGATTTCTTTTCCGATCGTCACAAAAAGTCCGGCTTTCACGGCATCCTCTTTTTCCATGGTCTTAACCTGTGTAAAAGAAGTTACTTTTGCAACTTCTGCAAGGATATTTTTATCATGAGGCGGTGTGATCTGCGCACCATCCTCCCAGTAAACTTTGTATCCATTATATTCCCTTGGGTTATGGCTTGCCGTGATCACAATTCCTGAAACACAGCCAAGTTCACGGACTGCAAAAGAAAGTTCCGGTGTCGGACGAAGGCTGTCAAACACATAAGCCCTGATTCCGTTTGCATTCAGGCAGAGCGCTGCCTCCTCGGCAAATTCCGGTGACATAATTCTGGAATCGTGTGCGATGGCAACTCCTTTTTCCTGTCCGTTCTGGGAAATGATATAATTTGCAAGCCCCTGAGTCGCCTGTCTTACAGTGTAAATGTTCATACGGTTCGTTCCTGCCCCGATCACTCCGCGGAGTCCCCCGGTTCCAAACTCAAGCTGACGGTAGAAACGGTCCTCGATCTCTGCCTCATTGTCCCTGATCGCTTCTAATTCTGCTCTTGTTTCCTCTGAAAAATATGGGTTTGTACACCATTCTCTGTAGGTTTCCATGTAACTCATCGCAATTCTCCTATCTTCTTCCTGCTATTTTTGAAAGATTTTACCATTCTCTCAAAAGGTTATTGAAATAATAACCTTATTTTTAGTAAATGTAAACTTGTTTTAGCTTATTTGCCTTAAAATCATTTCACACCATTCATCATCATAACGGCAGAGAGACCATTCAGATTTGAATAGACAAAACATAGCACGATCATTCCAATGACCGATACCGCCATACCGATTCCGGATAAAATCATACCCGCCAGTGCCATTCCGTTTTTCTCCGGCTGCACCTTTCTCGAAAGTCTGCCACCGATCAGTCCAGCGATTCCAATGCCAAGACCATATCCCATAAATCCTGTCAGAATGGATATCATTCCAAGTGCAAGCGACAAAGCAGCATTCCGGTCTGCCTCCTCGAATGTTTCAAACACCACGATATGATTTGCCTCCTGCTCCATCTCCAGAAGTTTTTTCGGGCGAAGCAGCACAATACACGGAATCAGCAAAACAGGAACGGCAATCAAATTAGTGGCAGACATCTGGTTGATCTGTTCCACAGTTGTTCCAGCTCCAAAAATTCCGCTGCCCATCAGACTTGCGAAATCGACCAGTGCATGAAAAGTCATCACAAGCCAGATATTTCCTGACCGTGCATAAACTGCGCCAAAAATCACACCCAGAAATGCACCGTTGATCGCCTGAATCATCGCACTTGTCACCGTCACTCCCTGTGAAATATTTGTCAAATGTACCGCCCCAAACAATACACCACTGAGAATGACCGCCCAGAGAATCCCTCTTTTTGTTTTGGAAAAACGTTCCAGAAACAGATTCAGTATCACACCGCGGAAAATAAGTTCCTCCGTCCATCCGATCAGAAACATGGTTGCAGCAAAAAACAGGATTTCCAATGCAGATACAACTTTTGCATCCGGTGTCATCATCTGCACATAAAGCTGTGCCGCCAGTTCCAGACAACAGTATCCTGTCAGGAATCCGCCAATATAAAGACCATGGATAAATCCTTTTCCCTTTTCTTTCAATATTCCAACATAACCAAACAGACATAAAAACAGGAATGCAACCACCCCTGCCGCGAACTCTGCGATCATGCTGTTTCCATAACCTGGAAGTGAAACTGTATTGGCAAGGAAAAACGCTGCTACATCCATACTTCCAAGAAAAATCGCTACAATCAGTATCGCAACGAGTATCGTAACCACCTTCGGCATTCTCATAAGTTTCTTTTTCATGTTCTTCTCCCCTTTAATTGATTTTTCCATCCGCACCGATCGTAACGCCATCTGAAATCTGTGTCATATACTGATACAGCGTAGATGCACTGTTTGTATCCATCAGTTTTGTTGTGCCCCCCGCCGCATAAACCGGAAGTAATCCATAAGATACGGTTCCATCGGACGAAACCTGTACTTTCACTGCAGCCGTCTTATCAATGTTCTGTCCAAACACAAAGTTTCCAAGGCTGTAAAAGACCGGTTTCCCACTGATATAGGAAATTCCCTGTAAACAGTGTGTATGTGCTCCAAGGATCAGATCTGCCCCTGCATTAAAACAATCTGTGGCAATCTTTGTCTGATAGTCCTGCGGATACGCATCGTATTCCACGCCCCAGTGGATATAGACCGACAGAAAATCACATCCGCTCCGGGCTTCTTTGATCAACTGTACCAATTTTGTATCATCATAAGCGGTCAGCATTCCCGGTGTCCGTTCTTCCACTTTCCAGTTTGATTCCGGCACCACGCGGGATGCCGCAAGAAATCCGAATTTTTTTCCATTTTTCTCGATAATCTGCAATTCATATGCGCGTTCTTTAGTCTCTCCGGCTCCTGCATACAAAATACCGGCTCCGTCCAGTGTCGTAAACGTATCAGACAACGCATCTCTTCCATAATCTAAGGTGTGATTGTTGGCGAGTGATACAATATCCACGCCCATCTCATTTAAAGCTTTCACATATTTCGGATCACAGCAAAACGTAAACTGTTTGTCCTCCATCGGCTCTCCACGGTTACTGAATGGGAACTCATTATTCACCATGAAAATATCTGCATCCTGCAGCTCCTGCAGCAGCTGCGGCTCGATCACTTTTTCAATTCCGCCCGCATCATAGTTGCTTTTAAAGGCGTTTGCAAACAGTACATCCCCTGCAAAAATCAGTGTCGTGCTGCCGTCTCCTTCGGTATTCCCTGCCTCTGCCTGCTTGTCCGTTTCTCCACCTGCTATGTCCGCTTCTTCCTGTTCTGTGTCGTTTTGGATCCTGTTCTGCCCGTCTGCTGCTTCCGTCTCTTCTGATTCTTCCGCTTCCGGTATCTGAACCGGTTTCTCCGTGCTGCTGATATCCGTCTCGGACAGTGCATCTTTCGCCGGCTCACCGCTCTGTCTTCCATGTGAAAAAATAATCAGTGTCACCATTGCAAGCATTGTCACAAGTGACAGTGCATATAAAACAATCCGTGTTCTTTTTCCCATTCCCCTGCTCCTGTTCTTCTTATTAAAATATACGAATTCTTGTATGTTTTTTCTTTCGTGTTCATCATATCATATTGTGATTAAAAAGACAAAGTATGGAAATAAGCAGGACATACCAAAAGAAAGAAAGACTCAGACCGGATTTTGCAGACGTACAACACACCGATCTGAGCCTTTTCAATTTTTATCCATATGTATAAGGGCGTTCATGAAACATCCTTATTATTTTTCCGTCAAAACAGAAATATCTCCCACTCCTGCAGTCAGTTCCACTTCTGCTCCGCCGTTGCTGCCGGTCTCATACTCCGCATCAAAAGCCCCTTTCGATTGCCCGTTCAACCTGATTTCTCCAAGTCCGGCAGACAGATCAAATGCATAGCTTTTCTCTGTTCCGGTAAGAGAGACATTGACATCGCCGGTTCCTGTCTCTACTTCCAGTTTGTTTGAAACGCTTCCGCTGAACACGGCATCTCCAACTCCGGCTTCGATGGACACTTTCGGGAACTGTCCATTCAGAATCGACACATCTCCTGTTCCAACTTCAAACACAGCCTTCTCACTGGCTGAGATCTGATTCACAGAGAGTTCTCCCACTCCGACAGACACATTTACTTTTCTTGCCGTAAACGCTTCGCTTTCCATGGAAATATCCCCGGCTCCCACTACAATGTCCAGTGTCAGATTTTCGCACTGTCTTGGCAGAACTACCATAAAGGTCGGTCCTTTCTCAAAATGGTGGTGTCCGCTGTGATAGGATACCTTCAGATTGGAATCCTTCTGTTTTGTAGAAAGATAATCCTGATACCCATTTTCCATTTTAATACTGATCTCATCCGCAGAATCCGACACTTCAAAAATAAGTTCATTTACCACATCCAGTTCCAGTTTCAGGGAAGCAGCTTCTGATGCCGGATAAGGTATAATGCAGCTTTCCGTTCCTGCCGGTTCACTCTTCAAATCCGTAAGATTCAGGATCCAGGAACCAAAACTCTCCACCGCCCTATTATCATCCATGAGCTCGTCATCCTCATCATCCCAGTCGTCGTCGTCCCAATCATCATCGTCATCATAATCATCATCCCAATCATCATAATCATCATCCCAAAAATGATCCAAGATGCCATGTCCCTGATCATAAGCATAATAAACTCCATTGCCAATATGCCAGTTGCCAAAATCAAGTTCACCAGCAAGTGCTTTCCGGTGGATGGTTGACCATCCGGCTCCCATCACTGCGGCGATACCGCTGAAAACAATTCCGAGTGCGGCTAAGCTTCCTGCAATGATCAATATAATCTTTGTAAATTTTTTCATTTCATCTCACACTCCTCTCTTTGTATTGCCAAATGCCTTTTTGCAAAGCTCTGCAATGCCTTTCACTGCCCATGGGACAAACCAGCCAAAGCACCATACCACAAGCCACACTGCAAGTACTCCAAGCGCAAGAACCAAAAGTCCACCGCCTAACAGTCCAAGACCTACTGCCACGCCTTTTGTGAAAAGATATCCGATACCAATGCCTGCCAATACAAATCCAGTGATCACTAACGCCGCCATCACTGCAACAATGCTGACTGCCACTGCAAACACACACGCTAAAATTGCTACAAGAATCGCCGCCAGAACCGCTGCAACCGTGATCCAGATCGGGCTTGTCAAAACTGCGAGAATCACCCATAAAACTGTTTTTTCTGTTTTATTCTTCTGATTTTCCTTTTTCAGATTCTCCATATCGGTCTGACCGGACGCATTCTGACTGCCATAAGTTCCTCCGGCATAAGCAGTATTTTTCTGATTATAACTGCCAGAACCATAGGTACTGCTTCCATATAAACTGTTCATATATGGATCATCCGTTCCTGTCTCTGTCTTCTGACCATTTCCAGATGTTTCTTCTGTATGTGCCTCAACTTTTTCACCGCGCACATCCGCCTCGTGTGTTTCCACATCAGCCGCTTCACTCACCCCAAGATCTTTCTTGATCACTTCCGCCACCTTCTCCGGCGACTCCAGTTCCTCTAAAATTGATGCCTCATTTCCAATTCCGGCATCCTCAAAATAACTTCTGTAAAACGCAAGTGCATCCGCTCTCTCTTCCTCTGAAATGTCCGAAAGCAGCTCCTCCAGACGTTTTAAAAATTCTTCTTTATTCATTCTTCTGACTCCTCTCCTGAAAATAGTTCTGATATTTTCGAAGAATACGATTCCCACTCGCTGCGGTATTCTGCCAGCTTTTCTTCGCCGGTCTCCGTAATCTGGTAATATCTCCGGTTTCTTCCTCCGCACTCCCTGTCATACACGATCAGGTATCCATCCTTTTGCAGTCTTCGCAAAACCGGATACAGTGTGGATTCTGAAACCTCAATCGCTTTCCGCACATCCTGCGTGATCTTATATCCGTAGGTTCCTTCTTCCTCCTTTGACACGACAGCAAGAACAATCGCATCCAAAAGGGCTGCGCCTGTATTAAATACCATGTACTCACTCCTTGTTATTTTATTTGTAATATTATTTCTTGTTTAATACTATACATCATATAGTATTGTTTTGTCAATATTATTATTTTTTTAAAACTGGCATGGTCAATTTGTTTTAAACTGGATTTTTAATTCATGACAGTTTTTGTATATAGTAATCCCAACAACAATCCTGGGAATTGACACAAATACAAACCATAAAAAGGAGAATTTTATTTATGAAAACATCAACTACCACTACAGCACAGACTGCTGATTCAAAATCTTTATCAAATATCCGTTTTATCACGATCACGGCTCTTTTTATTGCCCTGACCTACGTATTCACTGCATTTATTAATATAAGACTTCCAATCACTGCAAACGGCGGATTGATCCATCTCGGAAACGTACCTCTTTTTATCTGCGCCATTATTTTTGGTAAGAAAAGTGGTGCGATCGCCGGCGGAGTCGGCATGGGACTCTTCGATCTGCTCTCCGGCTGGACTGCATGGGCTCCATTCACACTGATCATTGTCGGTCTGATGGGATATGCCGTAGGTGCCATTACAGAAAAACATCACGGTTTTGGCTGGAACGCACTTGCTATCGCAGTTGCATGTGTGATCAAAGTCGTTGGTTACTACATTGCAGAGGGTATCATTTACGGAAACTGGATTGCACCGGTTACTTCCATTCCTGGAAACCTTGTCCAGATCGGTGCTGCTGCTGTCATCGTTCTTTTGATCGTCGGACAGCTTCAGAAAATCGTAAATAAAATGTTATAAGCTGTGTAACACCAATCTCATTTACAAAACAATCTATGATAAAGAAGGAAGTAATTATGTATAAAGTCATGACTCCTGGGCCAACCCAGGTAAAAGAAAATGTGCGTATGGCAAGAAGCCTCGTATGTACCAATCCTGATCTGGATGAAGATTTCGTAGAATTTTATAAAGATACCTGCGAACTGATCAGCTCCCTGCTCGGCACGAAAAACGAAACTCTCATTTTGGATGGAGAGGGAATTTTAGGTCTGGAAGCTGCCTGCGCCTCCCTCACTGAGCCGGGAGATAAGGTGCTCATCATTGAGAACGGCGTGTACGGCGAAGGCTTTGCGGACTTTGTATCCATGTACGGTGGTGTGCCGGAATTTTATCATGCCGACCGCCTGAATGCTATTGACCCGGACGCTCTTTCTTCTTATTTAAAAGAACATCATGATTATAAATATGCAACCGTTGTTCACTGTGACACTCCAAGCGGTATGCTCAATCCGGTAGAGAAAATCTGTCCACTTTTAAAAGAATACGGCATTCTGACCATTGTAGATTCTGTTTCCGGAATGTTCGGAAATCATATGGATGTGGATAGGTTCCAGATTGACCTTCTGTGCGGCGGTTCCCAGAAAGCGGTTTCCGCACCTCCGGGACTTACTTTTGTCACCATAAGTGATGCTGTGAAAGATGCCATGCATGAGCGTAAGACTCCAATCCGTTCCTTCTATGCAAGCCTTCTGGCTTTTGAGGGATATTACGAGAAAAAATGGTTTCCATATACCATGCCGATCAGCGATATTTATGGCTTACGCGCTGCTTTTGACAATATCGCTTCCGATCCAGAGTTAGAAAAACGCACACACCGTATCGCCGAAGCAGCCAGACGCGCTTTGACAGAAGCCGGTTTAAAGCTTCACTTGGAAAGCGGTTTCTCCGATACCGTCACTGTGTTTGACATTCCGGCAGAGACCACCTGCGATGCAATTCTTTCCCGCATGAAAAAAGAGCACAATATCATGCTTGCCGGATCTTTTGACGATCTTTCCGGCAAAGTGATCCGCATTGGGCACATGGGAAATAATGCAAACTTTGAAGATATGACCGCAACCATGTACGCTCTTTCCGAAACGCTTACTTTCCTCGGTGTGAACTTAACAGGAAATCTTGTGGGATTATTCTTAAAATATTATCATTAGTTCCTGCTTTCGGAACTAAAAATCGCCCTGATAATTGATATGTCCCCCTTTTACTGGACATCCAGTGAAAGGGGGTACATATCATATCAGGGCGATTTATTGTCATTCTTTTATTTTCATATCCTACATCGTTACTCTGTCAATGCATGCTTTATAATTCCGATCCCGATCGGATATGGTCCTGTGTGCACTCCAATGGTTGCACCGATCTGGTAAATACCAATCTCATCAATTCCAAGACGTTCTTTGACCAGATCCTTTAACATCTCTCGAAACTCCAATGCTTCGTTATAATCATATCCATAACCGATGCAGAAACTGTACTCTCCCGGTTTTGCATTGACTTCATCTAAATATTCCCTTGTCATATCCACAACTTTTTTCATGGATTTAAGACGATTTCTTGTAATGCCGGAATTAAAGATTTCACCTTCTTTTAACGTGATCAGAGGTTTGATTTTTAATGCACTGGCTGCAATCCCGGCTAATTTTCCAATCCTTCCGCCATGTTTTAAATAGTCAATACTTCCGATCGTGAAAAAAATTCTTCCTGTCTCACGGATCGGCAGTAACGCATCTACAATCTGCTGATACTCTAAGCCCATATCGCGCAGTCTGCATGCCTCTAATACATATAACCCCTGCAGCACAGTATTGACCGTAGAGTCAATGACCGTGATCTGTGCATCCGGGTATTCCTCTAATATCATATCTTTTGCAGTTGTCGCAGACTGCAGGGAGCCACTGAATTTTTTTGTGATACAGATACAGATGACCGGCAGCTGCTCCTTCGCATATTTCTCGAACACCTCATAATAATCATGCACGGATGGCATGGATGTCTTAGGGAAAACGGTCGGGTGATCCACCATCTCCTGATAGAATTCCCTGACACCGACTTCTACCATTTCCTTCTGATACGTTTCACTGTCAAAGGACACGTAAAATGGAACAACCTCAATATCTTTTTCCTTTGTGAGTTCCTGTGAGAGATCCAGGGAACCATCACTGATGATCTGTACTTTTTTCTGCATCATAAATACCTCGTTTATTTACTACTGTCATCTGCAAAATAGCTTTATGACTTCTTATTCTTAGATATACGTTTTCCAACGTAGTTTTTAATACTACATTTCAAAACATTTTTATTATATCACAGGGTATTTAAGTTGTACATTACTTTTGCTATAATTTTCGAAAAATTTTATGATTACATTACTGTTCACTCGTATCTCGTTCCAGTAACATGATTCCTATTATCTACAGCTTGTACTGATGGATTCAATTGCTACGGCTCCGCCGCGCACTACCTCAATAATCTTAAATTTCGATTTTAACAGTGCGATCAGCTCATTATTTCTATGGGCAGTCAGTTTGCATTCCAACAGGACACTGTCATTTCCGATATCGACCACCTGCACATTAAACACCTGTGCAATCTGGAATACTTCTTCTTTTTCCGCGGCATTCACGCGGAGAACCTTTGCAAACAGAATCTCTTTCATATGAATCGGCACATCTGTCAGATCAATGACTTTGATTACTTCCACCATACGGTTTAGCTGCTTTTTAATCTGTTCAAACGTGATGTCATCGCTGGTAACGCAGATGGTCATACGGGAAACCGTCTCGTCCTCTGTCGTTCCAACGGTCAAACTCTGTAAATTGTAAGACTTTCCGGAAAAAAGACCGGAAACCTTTGCCAGAACACCAACCTGATTTTCTACATATAGTGCAATCCATCTGTCTTTCATGATATTTTCCTCTCTCACCATATCTGTATCCGCCTATTTCAAAATCATCTCGCTCATCGGATTTCCGCCCTTTACCATCGGAAGCACGATCTCATCCGATGAGATCAGAAATTCAATGACTGTCGGTGCATCTTTGTAAGTTCTCGCTTTATCCAAAGCTGCCTGAATGTCTTCTTCCCGCTCTACACGGATGCCATGCGCACCATAGCTTTCTGCAAGTGCAACAAAATCCGGTGTATATGGAGGGCATGCTTCATTTGGTCCCTTGCAGTTTGCCGGACAGCTTCTTCTCTTTCTTAAGCATACTGCAGAATAGCGTTTGCCATAAAAAAGCTGCTGCATCTGGCGGACCATGCCAAGATACTGATTATTGAGCAGGCAGATGATAACCGGTGTCCCCTGCACGATTGCTGTTGCCATCTCCTGAATGTTCATCTGGAAACCGCCATCACCGGTGACACAGACTACTTCCGTATCCCTGTTTCCAATCTTTGCACCGATCGCCGCTGGAAAACCGAATCCCATTGTTCCAAGCCCGCCGGAAGTGATCATCTGGCGTTTTTCGTCAATATCCAGATACTGCGTTGCCCACATCTGGTTCTGTCCTACATCCGTGACAAAAATTGCCTCGTCAAACGTATGGTTGATATGTTCCATGATCATCTGTGGTGTCATGCCGCGGTCTCTGCGCATCTCAAGTGGATTCTTCTCATTCCACGCCTTAATTCTCTCCTGCCATGCAGCCGTATCCTTTGGTTCTGCCCATTCCAGCAATTTTTCCAGGGCAAGTTTTGCATCCGATACGATTGGAACGTCTACCACAACATTTCTGGAAATGGAAGCAGTGTCCACGTCAATATGTACAATTTTTGCTTTTGGTGCAAATTCATTCAGATCTCCGGTAATACGGTCGTTAAATCTTGTTCCGATGGAAAATAAAACATCGCACTCGCTGACTGCTTTATTGCTTGCATATTTTCCATGCATCCCCGTATTTCCGATATAAAGCGGATGCGTTGTGGCAATCGCACCCTTTCCCATAATGGTCGTCACAACCGGAATGTTCATTTTCTCTGCAAATTCTTTCAACAGCTCATTTGCTTTTGCAATATTGACACCACCGCCAGCGAGGATCAATGGTTTCTTTGCTGACTTTAACAGTTTGTATGCTTTTTTCAACTGCCCGATATGCACGCTCTCATTCGGTTTGTATCCACGGATCTGCACGCTGTCCGGATATTCTGCCGGTCCGCTCGCCGTCTGGATATCCTTTGGAAGATCAATTAAGACCGGTCCCGGTTTTCCTGTGCTTGCAATGTGAAAGGCCATCTTAATGATCTTTCCTAAATCCTTGCGGTCTCTGACCGTCACGCCATACTTTGTGATACTTCTTGTCATTCCGACAATGTCAACTTCCTGAAAAGCATCGTTTCCGATCAGGCTTAACGGCACCTGTCCGGTAAAACAGACAAGCGGAATATTGTCATAATGTGCATCTGCAAGTCCTGTCATGATGTTCGTTGCACCGGGACCGCTGGTCACCAGGCAGACACCCACTTTTCCTGTCGATTTTGCATATCCCTCTGCCTCATGTAAAAGTCCCTGCTCATGTCTTGGTAAGACAATTTCAATCTCATCCTGTTTATATAATTCATCAAAAAGATCCGTCACCGTTCCACCCGGATAACCGAAAATTGTATCGACACCCTCTTCCTGTAATGCCTTGACAAATAATTTTCTACCTGTAATATCCATCTTTCTGTCTTACCCTTTCCATTTATACTTCAAAATAATCTGTGCTTTCATAAAATGATACTTTCTGCTGACTGTGTATCTTTTTTCCTCTGACTAACCGATATACCCTAATGTTTTGAGTAAAAAAATCCATCCGGTCAACGTAAACGCCGCCATCAATGTCGTTGTTACAATAACGCTCGCCGTCAGCACTTCATCATTGTTCATGCTCTTTGCCATGATATAACAGCTCGGCGTAGTCGGGGATGCCAGCATGATCAGAATTGCGATCATCTTTTCCCCGGAAAATCCCATCCAGGCAGCAACCGGAAGAAAAACAAGTGGCTGAAGCACCAGTTTGATCGTAGAAGCCACCATGGTCGGTGCGATCTTTGCCAGCGCTTTTCTTCCCTCAAATCCTGCTCCGATCGTGATCAGTGCCAAAGGGGTTGCCATCTGCGCCACGTTGCTGATCGTCTTATTTACCAGCGTCGGGAACTGAATCCCAAGCAGTCCCACGATCAGTCCTGCCAGGATACTTAAAATGATCGGATTCTTACATATATTGATTCCCGCCTGTCGGATCTTTGCTTTCTTGTCAATCCCTGTGCTGTCATTTGCCTCAAATGTCAGCACGATCACGGAAAAAATATTATAGAGCGGCACTGCACTGACGATCATCAGCGGTCCCATTGCAGAGGAACCATAGATATTCTGGATAAAAGCCAGCCCCATAACCGCCGCACTTCCGCGGAAAGACGACTGTACAAATGCCCCGCGGATCGTTTTATCCCGCACCAGAAGCTTTGCTGTACCCCATACCACCCAGAAACAGATGGTACTCACGATCGCACAGAAAAGCACATATTTAATATCAAATACTGCTTTAATATCAACGCCTGCAATGTCCTTAAACAGCATAAACGGAAGCGTGACCTTGAAATTGAACTTATTTGCCACTGTGACAAAGTTATCGTTCAGCATTCCGATCTGCTTTAAAATGTATCCGATCACCATGACCAGAAAAATCGGCATTGTCACGTTGATACTATAGATAAAATTTTCCATTTTTTTCTTTTTCCTATCAGGAAACTCCTCGTTCAAGTAAAGGTAAAACCCAGCAGTCTCTCTGTCTGGGTTTTAGCAATTATAAATCAATTTTCATCTTTTTGGTATGATATATTTTAACAACTTTATTGATATTATTTACTCTTCTCGTATTTATAAAAATAATATTCCAGATCAAAATACGTCTGTTCCTCACTGTCCTGCGTGATTTTCCACTCCGGCATCTCATCGAGATTCGGGAAATAGGCATCTGCCTCAAATGCATAGTCGATCTTTGTGATATGCGCCACATCACAGTCATCGAGAAGCTGTTTATAAATGGTCTCTCCACCGATCACATAAATATCCTCACTTGGATATTTCTTTAACTCTTCCCGCAATTCTTCCATCGAATGAACGATAATGGCATCTCCCGCCTTAAAATTTTTATCATGCGTCAGCACGATGTTCACTCTTTTTTTGAGAGGCTGTCCGTTTGGAAAACTCTCCAACGTTTTTCTTCCCATGACGACCACTTTTCCGGTTGTCGTCTCACGGAAAAACTTCATGTCTGCCGGAATACTCACCAGCAGTTTATTCTTACATCCGATTGCCCAGTTTTTATCTACAGCTGCGATTAAATTCATATTTCCTCCAACTTTTCACTCTGTATCACTTGTCAGTGCCGTGTTATTTTATCCTGTCTTTTATCCTCTCATAAAATATTCCAGTCAGGCTTATACTGCGATTGGAATATTCTTGATCTGTGGTCCCGTCACATAATCCTCAATGGTAATATCCTTTGTTGTAAACTGATAAAAATCTTTGATCTCCGGGTTTAATGTGAATTTTGGTGCCGGGTGCTGCTCTCTCCCGATCAGTTCCTTAATAATCGGAATATGACGGTCATAAATGTGCGCATCCGCAATCACATGTACCAGCTCGCCGACCTGCATATCACACACCTGCGCCAGCATATGCATTAATACCGCATACTGACACACATTCCAGTTATTTGCCGCTAACACATCCTGGGAACGCTGATTCAAAATAGCATTCAATGTCAGCTTTTCATCTCCCTCCTTGTGTGTCACATTAAATGTCATACTGTAGGCACACGGATATAAATTCATTTCATGAAGATCCTGGTGTACATAAATATTTGTCATAATGCGGCGGCTGAACGGATTATGTTTCAGATCATAAATCACGCGGTCAACCTGATCCATCATGCCTTCTTTATACTGATGTTTTACTCCTAACTGGTATCCATATGCTTTTCCAATGGAACCATCTTCGTCTGCCCATTCATCCCATACGGTACTGTTTAAATCATGGATGTTATTTGATTTTCTCTGCCAGATCCAAAGCATCTCTTCCGTACATGTTTTGATGGCAGTTTTTCTTAATGTAATTGCCGGAAACTCTTTTGAGAGATCGTAACGGTTGACCACACCGAATTTTTTGATCGTGTAGGCACTCGTTCCATCTTCCCAGTGCGGGCGGACTTTCTCACCCTCTGTGCTTGTCCCGTTCTCTAAAATATCCTTACACATATCTACAAAAATTTTGTCTGCAAGACTCATCTTTTTCTATCCCCATCTTTCTATCATTTTGCACATTTGAAAATCTCATTCTTTCGTACCTTTGCAGTAAAATGCCCATGTACGATCCGAACAGTACTATTCTATCCAATTTTCGCATAAAGTGCAAGAAATAACATCCCGACTGTTATTCGAATATTTTATGACTACGATATATTTTTATCATAAAATTCATTTCTGTTTCTACCAAATTTCATTGATTTTTCCAGTAAAATGCAGTATAGTGAAGAAAGTTTAAGAAGTTAGGAGATTGATTATGAGTCAGGCAAAAGTAGACCGTTATAAAGAAGAAAAAAAGAATCGTAAGAAAATCATGGCAAAGGAAAAGAGAATGCGTATCGCCGGTTATGTCGCTGGCTGTCTTGTCGCTGCCGGTATCATCGGCTGGGCCGGTTACTCCGGATACAGTGCTTATGAGGCAAACAAGCCTATGGAAACCATTTATGCAAACCTTGATTCCGTTACAGACTATATGAGTTCTTTAAATGCGGAATAAAAATTACTGGAACGAGATACGAGTGAACAGTAACGATTAAAATAAATCAATAAAACAGATTAAAAATGGACCATTGACTTTACCAGATCAAAGTGCTATTTTGTTATTCAAACAGAGAACAAAATGCAACGAACAGAACAAGGTTATCTGAGCAACCTGTATCACAGAGAGCTGCCGGCTGGTGTAAGGCAGTATACAGCTTCAGGAACTATCCTCTGCGAGCAGTGCACTGAATTTTCATAGTAAGTGTCACCGGTATTCTACCGTTATTTAGAAGCTTATTGTTGTAGGCATCTGCCCACAAAGATAAGACAGAGAGGTCGTATTTTACGGCAAGCAAAGTGGTAACGCGGAAGCTTAAGCCTTCGTCTTTGAGATATGTATATATCTAAAGATGAAGGTTTTTTTTATGCCAGCAGACTGTGCGCAGGATGTGAATCCCATTGTTTCCACTTTGCACAATGTATTTTGTTCCCAGAAAAAATACATTTTCAGAAAGGAGCCGCCTTAAGGCGGAAAAAAGTTATGAATGGTTTAGTTATTGTTTTAATCGGTATCGTTGCACTTGGTGCAGGCTACCTCTTCTACGGACGCTGGCTTGCAAAGAAATGGGGAATCGACCCAAATGCCAAAACCCCTGCTTACACACATGAGGATGGCGAAGATTATGTTCCCTCCTCCAAATTTACCGTATTCTCACATCAGTTTTCTTCCATCGCAGGTGCAGGTCCTGTCACAGGTCCGATCCTTGCATCTGTTTTTGGATGGGTTCCGGTATTGCTCTGGCTCATCATCGGCGGACTTTTCTTCGGTGCTGTACAGGACTTCGGTGCTTTATATGCATCCGTAAAAAATGAAGGTAAATCCATGGGTATGATCATTGAGAAGTACATCGGTAAAACAGGCCGGAAACTTTTCATGTTATTCTGCTGGTTATTTACTTTATTAGTAATCGCAGCATTTACAGATATGGTTGCCGGAACATTTGTCGGAACCGGAGTTGAAGGCATGCCAGATGCAACCTCTTACGCCAATTCTGCTGCCGCTTCGATTTCCATGTTATTTATCGTTGTCGCTGTTATCTTCGGTGTAATCCAGAAGCACCTTGGAAGCAGGATGAACGAAGTGATAAAAGCAATCGTTGCAATTGTACTTTTAGTCGTTATGTTCATCATCGGTATGAAATTCCCAATCTGCACGACCAAAACTGCATGGATCTACATCGTAATGGCTTACCTGTTCTTAGCATCTGTTATGCCAATGTGGCTTTTAATGCAGCCTAGAGATTACATGACAACATTCATGTTACTCGGTATGATCATTGGTGCGGTTGTCGGTGTCATTGTTGCACATCCTTCCATGCAGTTAAATGCATTCAGCGGATTCAATGTAGGTGGAAGCAGTTTATTCCCTACTTTATTCGTAACGATCGCCTGCGGTGCTGTTTCCGGTTTCCACAGTCTGGTATCTTCCGGAACATCCTCTAAGACGATCAGCAGCGAAAAAGATATGCCTATGGTCGGTTATGGTGCCATGGTCGTAGAATCCTTACTCGGTATCGTCTCCTTAGTTGTTGTCGGCGCAGTCGCCGTAAACGGAACAAAACCGGATGGAACTCCATTCTCCATCTTCTCCTCCGGTGTCGCAGGATTCCTTGAAAAACTTGGTGTCCCTGTTACCGTTGCAACTGTATTTATGACCATGTGTGTATCTGCACTTGCACTGACATCCCTTGACTCTGTTGCAAGGATCGGACGTATGTCTTTTCAGGAATTGTTCTACGGAGATTCCACCGATCCTGCAGATATGACACCGGTACAGCGTGTACTGACAAATAAATATTTTGCAACTGTGATCACACTATTTTTTGGATATTTACTGACACTCGGCGGATACAGCAACGTATGGCCATTGTTCGGCTCTGCAAACCAGTTACTTGCAGCACTTGTATTAATCGCCTTAGCTGTTTTCTTAAAAACAACCGGTCGTACCGGATGGACACTTTACATCCCAATGTTTGTTATGCTGGCAGTTACATTCACTGCTCTGATTCAGAAAACAATTGCCCTTGTCAGCAACTTCATGAGCGGTAATGCAACACTTCTTGTAGACGGACTTCAATTTGTTGTTGCCGTACTTCTTATGGTACTCGGTGTTATGGTTGCATTCAGTTGTCTGAAAAAGCTCTTCGGCAGGAAAGCTGTGGCTTAACCGGAGTTTAACTTACCGTGGAGCAGCAGATTTTGTGGTGCTTTCTTAGGGTGTGAAGGGCAGATATAAGCGTCCTCTCACAAGTCGTGATTTTATAGGTTTATGAAAAGAAAAACGGTACAGACGAAATATGATGTTCCTGTTCGCCGGGCATTCCGCTGGGCTTCTGAGCAAAAATTTTGTGAAGCAGAGCTTCACGAAATTTTTAGAATCCCAGCTCCATGGCTCACGAAGGAAATCATATTTGTCTGCACCGTTTTTCTTTCATTTACGTTACGAATGACTTGTGAAAGGACGCTTATATCTGCCCAATTTACGCTGTGAATTGCACCACAGAATCTGCAATTTACGTTATAGAACTCACGGTTATAGGATGAGTGCCTATATTGGGTTCTGCCGCTCGTATTCTGGATTGACAATAATCAAAGCTTAAACTCCAAAAGATATGCCTTTCTTGCTCATTTATGTTATATGCAATTATCAAGAAAAAAATAATAAATAGTAGTTTTTCATAAGATTTTTCTCCGTATGAAAAAACATTTATCCTTTCAGAAGATAAGAGGAATGGACTTTCTTGGAAATATCCTTGCTGTACATCTCGTTCAGGATATTCTTGAACGGGGCAATATCGTTGTTATCCCGCAGGGTGTCGATACCGTCATTCATGGCGATATAGCGGACACCGTTTCTTGGGAAAAAGTCCTCAATCAAATGCCCGGTTTGCAGATAGTTACGCCCCAGTCGGCTGAGGTCTTTCGTGATGACAAGGTTGATTTGCCTGCGCTCAATGGCTCTCAACATTCTCTGTAAATCAGGACGCTCCATATTAAGACCTGTGAAGCCATCGTCCTGATAGACTGCCACAACCTCCCATCCCTGCTTTTCGCAGTATTTTTCCAGCATATCACGCTGGTTTGCGATACTGGCACTTTCGCCTTGCAGGTCATCGTCCTTTGACAGCCTGCAATAGACCGCTGCACGATACCCTCCGGCAAGTGCCGAACCGATTGTTCTGTATTCCATTTCGTTCATCATAGCCATTTACCCACACAATCCAGACGGTATCTGGCTCTTTTGAACCTCATCTTCATTATACTTCATATCTTTCTTTTTAGCAAGATATTCTTTCGTATTTGTCTTGCCGTATTTCTGGGAAATCAGGCTGACGAACACATCGGTTGCGTCCAGTTCCCCGTCAAATACCGTTGTAACATGAATCTCTGTTTTGTTTTTTGCCATAGGCAGTTATCCTCCATACATGAAAATAGCCAGACAGAGGGTGTCGGCAACGAAGTCCGGCAACGGGCTTCAAAAGACCTTGCAAACAATCTCAATCTGGCGATGGTTACTATTTATACTTTTCTTTTATTTTTCTGTTGTTTTGGTTGTCATAGGGGAGAAAAGCCGATAGTTTCGGGATTTTCCCCGGCAACCGGCTCGGCAACGGGATAGCAACAGGGGGTGCAACGGGCTGTCATTTTCAGAATGGAAGCTCCATCTGTTCTGTGACCTCCACAAAACCGTCCATCGTTTTTTCAGACGGGTTGCCGGAGTCCGTTGCCGGGTTTTCACGCTCCCAGCCCTTTTGTCTGCCATATTCTGAAAACATTCTTGGGTTCGGGAAGTACCGCCAGCCGGAAATGCACTGGTTCATAATCTCGTTGATTTCCCGGATTTCCCATTGCTTCGGCTCGTCAAAGGCATGGTTCAAGGCTTCCTTGTAGAGCTGCTTGGAGCAGACCATGCTCCCGGTGTACTTATCAAGATACGCCTGTATCATCCCGGCTTTGGTGTCCTCCGGCATAAAATCCCGCTGGTGTTCTTTGAGATACCGCTGCATGGCGGGGCTGAAAGCCAGCTTGAACCTGCCGCTTCGGTAAATCTCCATCGCTTCCGCCCACATCTGCTCGATATAGGCTCTGGAAGCAGCTTCGTCCTCCAAAATGTGAACCTCGGCTTGCTCCGGGTACACCATGACGGGGATAAAGCGGCGGTTGCCGGAACGGTCAAGGGGCAGGAAGTCAAGGGCATTGGAAGTGCCGCCAAACACGCACTGACGGGGGCGGTCTGCCGGGTGGGTTTCATAGGGTATCTTGTAAACCTCTTTCTGTCGGCTTAAAAATGACTTGATTTCCTCAATGCTCTTGGCATTGGCGGTTGCCATCATTTCCGACATTTCGATAATCCAGTGACCTTGCAGCTTGCGGTACACATTGTCATCGTCCAGCTTCCGCAAATCATCGGAGAACCACTCGTCCCGGACTGCCAGCAGACGGAAGAAGGTGGACTTGCCAGCCCCCTGACCGCCTACCAGACAGAGCATGATTTCAAACTTGCACCCCGGCTGAAAGGCTCGTGAGATTGCACCCAGCAGGAACAGCTTCAACGCTTCATAGGTGTAATCGTCTGCGTCAGCCCCCAGAAAGTGCCGCAGGCAGAAACGGATTCGTTCTGTCCCGTCCCACACAAGGGTATTGAGATAGTCCCGGATGGGATGGTACTTGTTTTCATTCGCCACAATCCCGATGGC